>Ga0172379_10005149_pt1 | contig 18533 bp, 19 predicted proteins | sample GrowelOW334metaG_FD_119756 | JGI IMG/M metagenome (GOLD analysis project Ga0172379, IMG submission 119756) | Groundwater microbial communities from an aquifer near a municipal landfill in Southern Ontario, Canada - Groundwater well OW334 metaG | ecosystem: Environmental > Aquatic > Deep...
AGGAATGAACAACAGAGGCGTGGATATTGGAAGAATAAATTATCAAGACAATGGCAATTGGAGCGTGTTTAAACCCGAAGGACCATATTTGCACATTCATCTATATGGAAGAGCTAAGAGCGCTAAGATTCAAAAATATGGCGATGCCACTAATTTTCCACAGAGAGAAACGGGATTTTATGATGAGAATGAACCATTGAATGATAGTGATATCGCAGAAATAAAAAAACAGATCGAAGAAATATCAAAGCAAGAAAAATATCAAGATTCAAATTGGAATGTTAAGTAATATGTTAAGTAACAAATTCACCCAGTTAAATAATTTTAAATTTTTTTATAAAATTTAAAATTAAGATTTGAGGGTTGAATAGAACAATAAATAATAATCTTAATAAAAATAAGCTGGTTCTCTAAAAATTTTCAAGAGAATCAAATCTTATTTAACAGGGTAAATGGCAACAAGAAAATTAGCAGAAAAAAATGTTCGTAAATTGACCCGAATGGGCCGGGCGGGAAGCAGTTTAGGATTGACGATTCCCAAAGAATTAGCGACGCAATTGGGATGGAAAGAACGGCAAAAAGTAGTCGTCAAAAAATCGGGAAATAAATTGGTTATTGGGGATTGGAAAAAATAAATTTTAAGTAGTGTGTAATTTTCTGCCCTTATTCTGAATTATGAAAAAATTATCAATAAAATTAGATCAAGATTATAAATCCTTTATAGCAGGTTTCTTTTGTGATTTAGAAGGCGATTTAATAATCCTCTCAGGAGTTAATGGTAGTGGCAAATCGCAATTAATTGATATTATCCACCGGCAAAGATCAAATAATAAAGATGATGTTATTAATGCGACTATTAAAATTAATGATGAGGAAATAAAAAATAAAGACATTTCATTTAGATCATTCAAGGAAAATATAAACCCTCCAGAAACTCAGAGTGGAGATATTAGCAAAATTATTAGTTATAAAAATCAAATATGGCAATATTATTCTAGATTTCATTTGGATATAAATCAGAATGAACTTAAAGAATTTCAGCGAGCAAGCAAAGATGCAAAGGAACTTTTAATAGAAAAATTTGGCGAAGAAAAATTTAATAATAACAAAATAACTCAAGAAGATATTAATAATCTTGATCTGGGTAATTTTACTTGGAGTTCCGATGATATATTTTCAAATATTATTGGTGATTTATTTTACGCGCACGCAAAAAAAGTTTTTGATGGAACACTTGCTTGTGGAGAAATTATTAATAAAAAATTTGATGCTTCTTCGGTTGGAAAACCCCCATGGATTAAATTAAATGAATTATTTTCTGAGTTAGGATTAGAATACAGATTTAAGAACGAAATAAGCGACTATTTCATTAAAAAAAATGATTATCAATTAAACGAAAATCCAAGATTATATCAGCTAAAAGAAAATGGTGATATTGATGTAAGTGATCCAAGAAATATTAGCGATCTTTCGGATGGAGAGAAAGCAATAATTTCACTTATTTTCGCTTTTTTCAATGACGTTAAATATCGAGATAAAAAAATATTATTATTGGATGAATTTGATGCTACTTTTAATCCATCTTTAACAAAAGCATTTTTTAAGCTCGTCGAAAAATATTTCATTGAAAAAAATATTTTAGTTGTAATGGCAACTCATTCGCCAGTAACTATTTCCTTGGCTCCAGAATACGCAGGTTTTTATGAGGTTTTTAATAAAATTAAAAGTAAAAAACGAATATTATCAGTTCAAAGAGATGAATACAGTGAGCTTAGAAGAGTAAACGAAGAATTTTATAAAAAAACTGAAAACCAGCCTAGCCGTGCTCAGGAATTGCAAAAAAATGAAAAAGATCTAGAAAAAATAGAAACTGAAATTGCAACAGTTAAGGGAGTAGTTTTATTTGTTGAAGGTGATTATGACGTAAACTATATAAATAAAGCTGGAGAATTATTAATTAAAAAAGAATTTTTAAGTAAAATAACAATTAAAGATGCAAACGGATTTGGCGGTCTTGATAAAATATGGAAACATTATAATTCTAAATTATCTGAAGTGATTCCACAAAAAATAATATTACTTTATGACTGCGATACGGATAAGATGGATGATAAAAAAGGAGAACTTTATAAAAAGGTAATTCCGAATATTAGCATGCATCTAATTAGGAAAGGAATAGAAAATTTATTTTCCGATGATATTATTATAAAAGCAAGAAGAAATAAAAAAGCTTTTATTGATTATACTCCTTCCTTTGAAAGAGATGTAAGGGGAATTAGTGAAGTAGTCGCAGAAAGATATGAAATAAACGTGAATGAAAAAAACAATCTCTGCAAATGGATTTGTGAAAATGCAACGAAGGAAGATTTTAAAAATTTTGAAAAAATATTTGAAATTTTAGAATCGATAAAGTAAAAGTAAATTTTTTGTTAAAAAACCTTGCTTTTCCGCGCAAAAGTGCTAATTTTAAAATAATTAATGCAAACATATGTCACTAAATTTATATGAAATGAATCCGGAAATTTATGATGACTATATAAGCACTCAAATTGAAAAGAAAAATTTTAAGGAAGTTTTTTGGTTGATAAAGAAGATCTGTAAAAATAAAAAAAATATTAATATTCTGGATTTTTGCTGCGGAACGGGAACTTTTGCAAGATTATGGCTCACGAAAATAAAAAACATTCGATATGAAGGCGTGGATATTAATGATGAATTTATAAATTTTGCCAAAAGAAAGGTTAAGGATAGTAGATTTAGATTTATCACCCATGATGCCCTTTCTTTTCATTCCAAGGAGAAATTCGATATTATTCTGGCTACTTCAGCATACCATCACATAATCGACAAAAAAAAGAGAAATTTCTTGCAAAACATATATAATCATCTTCAGGACGATGGATTTTTAATTATTTATGAAAAAATACTTGATAAATTTTCAAATAAAATAGAAGCTATTGACGTCGGAACTAAATTTTATCTGGAAAGAATAAAATATATGGTAAAGACAGAAAAAATAAACAAAAATCAAATGTTTGCACTTTTTAATGAACAGTATCTTACTTCCATTCGTCAGGAAGAATACAAAATAGATTATGAATATTTTGCTTCTGATATTAAAGCGACAGGATTTGCAATGAAAAAGGTAATTAAAATGTGGCCTAAAAGTAATATTTTTAAAAATAAGAAAGTCGGCGATTTTATTTTTTTATTAAAAAAATACCAAAAATAATTGCTTTTCCGCGCAAAAGTGCTAGTTTTAAAGTAAATTTTATGAAAAATTTAGCTCCAAATATTACCAGGCAAAGACTTTTAATCGAAGGCTTTTACAATATCAGTGTAAATAAAAAGGTTATCAAAAATTATTTTAAAAAGATCACGGATTCACTAAATCTCAGAATGTATGGAGAACCGATTATTTTTTCGCCAGGAGGAGAGGGTAAAGAAGTAAATCAAGGATATGACGCGTTTGTTCCACTAATCGATTCAGGAATCTCTCTTTATATATGGTCAAATTCCAAATTCTTTTCGTTAATTATTTATACGTGTAAAAGTTTTAAAGAAGAAATTGCGCTTAAAACCACCAAAAAATTTTTTAAAGCTAGCGAGATAGTTTTTAAAAGTATATAACCCCCTCACAAACCCAATCCCCCCCGCCAAAATTTTAAACTCTAAAAACACTCATTTTTCTACGGCCGTTAAAAAATGATTAATACTACAATATACTAGTATATTGTAGTAAAAATAGTTTATGTCTATATTCATGCTAGTTTAAATTTATGAAAAAATAAAAAACTCTGCCGGCATTGTTGTGTAGCCAGCAGAGTTTTGTTTTCTTATATCCTGAATTCGATTGAAAAACCAATAGAATTAATCGTGAAGAATTGGTCAGAACAATCAATTTTTATTTCTACGCGAGTGTTTGGATGAATGATTATCGCATCAATTTTATAAAGTCCCATAAAATTTAGCGAGTCAGGATAAAGGTAAAGTGATTTCGATGCATCATCGAATCGATAACCGATTATTTTTCCTCCAAGCACTTCTTCAGTGGTGTCGGATCCATTTCTGGTAAAATTAATAAATATATTTATTACTGAACCAACAGCCTCACATATTTCATTGAATGCGCAATTTGTTAGTGAAACTTTTCTCAATAAATCCAACGCTTTGTCACAATTTTTATTCAGTGATTCCAGCAATTCTTGCTTTTCCATACATCCCTCCGTATTTTTTAGGTTTTAAATAACAGCTTTATTGTTAAAATAGGATACTATATAACAAGTGAATCTGTCAAACCAGAAAAGCCGCACAGGTTGTCAATTGAAGAATATTATAATAAACTTAATGTATATGAAACAATCACAACCGCGTAAAATCCGTTTCACAAATCACGCGGCTAGCGGAAATATAAAAAGCACGAATTAATTTTTAAAGTGAAGTGTTAAATTAAATATATGAAGCAGTCAGAGCTTTTTACCAAAACCACCAAAACCATTTCCAAAGACGAAGTGAGTATTAATGCTCAACTTTTGATTCGTGCCGGATTTGTGGATAAATTAATGGCGGGAGTTTATACTTTTCTTCCATTGGGACTGCGAGTGATGAAAAAAATTGAAAACATCATCCGCGAAGAAATGAATGCCATTGGTGGACAGGAATTGGCGATGCCGACACTGCAACCGAAAGAAAATTGGGAAAAAACCGGACGCTGGAGCACAATGGATGATTTGTATAAAGTGAAAGACGCGAGCGGAAAAGAAATGGCGCTGGGACCAACTCATGAAGAAGTAATTGTGCCATTGATGACAAAATTTGTCAGTTCTTATAAGGATCTGCCTTTTGCCGCTTATCAATTTCAAAATAAATTTCGCATGGAACTACGAGCAAAATCGGGAATTTTGCGTGGGCGGGAATTTTTGATGAAAGATTTGTATTCTTTCCATTTGGATGAAAAGGACTTGGATGAATATTATGAAAAATCTAAAACCGCTTATTTTAAAATTTTTGAAAGAGCGGGATTGAAAGAAAAAACTTATCTGACTTTTGCGTCAGGAGGATCATTTTCCAAATATTCACACGAATTTCAAACCACGACTGAGGCCGGAGAAGACACGATTTATATTTGTCAAAAATGCAAACTGGCCATCAATAAAGAAATAAAATCGGAAGTGTCCGAATGTCCTGAATGCAAAGGCACAGATTTCAAAGAAGAAAAAGCCATTGAGGTGGGAAATATTTTCAAGTTAATGACCAAGTATAGCGAACCCTTTGATTTGAAAGTAAAAAATGAAAAAGGCGAAGATGTGACAATTGTGATGGGTTGTTACGGGATTGGACTATCAAGGCTTATGGGCACAATCGTGGAAGTTTGTCATGATGAAAAAGGAATTATGTGGCCGGAAAGTGTTGCGCCGTTCGCAATTCACCTGCTCAAAATAAAAAATCAAAAATCAAATCTCAAAATTGATGAAATTTCTGACGAAATATATAATAATTTAACCAAAAAAGGGATTGAAGTATTATTCGACGATCGCGAGGCAACGGCCGGAGAAAAATTTGCGGATGCGGATTTGATTGGCATACCATATCGAGTTGTCATTAGCGAAAAATCTTTGGAGAAAGGCGGTATTGAATTGAAAAAAAGGAATGAGAAAGAAAGCCGGATTGTGAAAGTTGAAGAATTGGCAAGAATCTTTCAATCGCTAGATTAGTAAAGCGGTTTAAACCGATTTACTAAATATCTAAAATTATTAAAGTCGGATGGTTTCAAGCTAGCCGATTTTTTTTATTTATGCTAGATTATTTCTATGAAAATAACCTTGAGCAAATACGCCGGATTCTGCGAAGGGGTGGAACGAGCCTATGAAATAATCAAAAAAGCTTCCAAAGACAAAAAGGTCAAAAAACCCATTTTTGTTCTGGGTTCCTTGGTGCACAATCAGGATGTGGTAAACAGAATTGAAAAATTGGGAGTGAAAAAAATTTCTTTGGAAAAAAATTTGGAAAAACTTCTGAATTCCATCAAAAAAGAAGTGGGAACTTTGGTCATCACAGCTCACGGAATGGGTCCGGAAATCTATGAATTGGCGAAAAAGAAAAAAATTGAAATAATTGATACCACTTGTCCTCGAGTTATCAAAGCGCAAAGATTAGCCAAGGTTTTTGCCGACAAAAAAGCGCAGATTGTGATTGTTGGAGACAAAGATCACAAGGAAACCAAAGGCATTAATGAATGGGCGAGGAAAAAAGCGAGACTGATTGAGAATAAAAAAGACTTGCAAAACCTGAAGCTTAATCCCAAGAAAAATATTGCGGTTATTTCTCAAACTACTCAGGATCAAGAGTTTACCGAATATGTAAATAAATTTATTAAAAAGAAATATCCGAATGTTGAAATTATGGACACCATTTGTTCCACAACTCACGATCGCCAGAAGGAATTGAAAATTATGGCGGAAAAAAATGATGTGATTATTGCCATTGGTTCCCCTGAAAGCGCTAATTCCACCCGGCTTTGGGAAATTGCCAAGAAAATAAACAAACGGTCATATTTTGTGGAAAGGGCGGCGCAAATAAACAGCAAGTGGTTCAAAAAATGCCGGAAAATAGGCGTAACAGCCGGAGCTTCCACTCCCAAATGGGTGATAGAAGAGGTTATGGGATTTTTGAAGTCGCTTTAACTTGCTAAAAAGGCCAATATTGCTATAATTAAATTGCGTTGTTATTCGTAATATTTTATTTATATGACAAAAGTTCTCATAGTTGAAGACGATCCAATGATATCGGAAATCTATAATAAAAAATTCAAAGACGCGGGATTTGAAGTGTCTTTGGCAATGTCAGGAAAAGATGTTTTGAGAGTGCTGGAAAAAGACACATTCGACATAACTTTGATGGACATGGTGATGCCGGGACTCAGCGGATTGGAAGTGCTGGAAGAATTGAATAAAGGCAATTATAATGTTGCGGATATGAGAATTATTATGTGCAGTAATCTGAGCGACAAGGAAAATCAAGACAAAGCAATGGAATTGGGCGCGGACGGATATATTATCAAAACTCAATACAGCCCTTCGGAACTGGTGGATGAAGTGCAAAAAAGATTGAAAGATTTCAAGGGTCACAAAAAAGTTTGGAAAAAAGCAGTTGTTGCTGACGTGAAAGAAAATAAAAAAGGAAAAAATATCCTTTTAGTGGAAGATGAAGCGGTTTTTTCCGAACTGTTCGGAAAAGAGTTGGAAACTGCCGGATATAAAGTTAGTTACGCCCATAATGGAGCTGTGGGATTAAAAGAGGCTCTTGGAAATAATTTTGATCTGATAATTATGGATATGGTGATGCCATCAATGACCGGAAAAGAAATGCTTGAGAAACTGAAGCTGGAAGAGAAAACCAAAAATATTCCGGTAATCGTTCTTTCTGCCTCACTGAATGAAAGTGAACAAAAAGAAGTTGAGGGAATGGGCATCAGTGGATTTTATATCAAAACCAAAATCGTTCCGGAAGAATTGTCAAAAAAAGTTGATGAAATTTTGAAATAAATTTTTTTAAAAATACTTCTATATAATTTTATGAAAAGAACTCTTATTATTGAAACGCCGAAAATGGTCGGTGAAACTGTTAAATTATGCGGATGGGTGCATATCCGCCGGGACCACGGGAAATTGATTTTTGTCGATCTTCGCGATCGGAGCGGAATAATGCAGACTGTGATTATTCCCGATTCCAATGAAGCCTATGAAACTGCCAAGAAATTGCGCAGCGAATTTGTGATTGAAATGGAAGGATTGGTGAAAGCTCGGCCGGTGAGCGCGGTCAATCAGAATTCTCCGACCGGAGGAGTGGAATTGGAAGCGAAAAAAATAACTGTTCTCAATGAAGCAAAAACTCCGCCGTTTGAAATAACCGGAGACACGAAAGATGTGAATGAGGAAGCGAGATTGAAATATCGATATTTGGATTTGAGGACAGAAAGAATGCAAAAAAATATTCGTCTGAGAGATCGAGTGATTGTTTTTTTCCGAAAATATATGCACGAAAACGGCTTCGTGGAAATTGAAACTCCAATTCTGATGAAAGGAACGCCCGAAGGTTCGCGCGAATATATTGTTCCGTCGCGACTCCACAAAGGAAAATTTTATGTTTTGCCGCAATCACCGCAGCAATTTAAACAATTGACGATGGTGGCTGGTTTTGAGCGCTATTTTCAAATTGCCAGATGCTTTCGAGATGAGGATCAAAGAGGCGATCGCCAACCGGAATTCACGCAATTGGATTTTGAAATGTCTTTTGTTGAGCAAGAGGATATTTTGCAATACACGGAGAAAATGTTTTTAGAATTGATTCAAGAGGTGGCTCCTGAGAAAAAAATTACCAGTGTTCCATTCCCGCGCATGACTTATCAAGAAGCTATTGAAAAATATGGATCGGATAAACCAGATTTACGTAGTGACAAAAATGACCCGAATGAACTGGCATTTTGCTGGATAATTGACTTTCCGATGTTTGAAAAAGATGATGAGGGAAATATCCAAGCTGTGCATCACCCATTTTGTTCGGTAAAAGTTGGAGATGAAAAGTTGCTAGATACAGATCCATTGAAGGTACGAGCCAATTCATATGATTTGGTTTTGAATGGCTATGAATTGAGCAGCGGCAGTATTAGAATCCATCAACGAGAAATGCAAAAAAAGATTTTTGATTTGCTGAAAATTGGAGAAAAAGAACAAGAAGAAAGATTTGGACATATGCTGGAAGCTTTTACATATGGGGCTCCTCCGCATGGAGGTTTTGCCCCGGGCATTGATCGCATCGTAATGATTTTAGCTAATGAGCCGAATATTCGAGAAGTAATACCTTTCCCAAAGACCGGAGAAGCAGAAGATTTAATGATGGGGGCGCCTTCGGAAATGCCGGAAAAACAATTGAAAGAGGTGGGTATCACAAAATTGGATGCCAAACCGAAAAAAGTTTAAAAATACCATTTCTTTTTATAATCAAAAACAAAAATAAAATTTTTTATGCTTCTGAATCACGAAGAAAGCTTGAATAAAAAAAAGATTAAAGTAATTGAATTTTTTTCTTTTCTGACGGGATTCGCCCAAGCGGTGATGGCCTATATAATGTCTTCCTATTTCAAGGAATCTTTGCATACCGAAAATTTCGGAATCTATTATTCCATCGCTTACATCTTAGTTTTAATATCACTTCTGAATTTCCACAAAATTATCAAAAAATTCGGAAAGTCCGATGTTTTTTTTGCAACTTTTTTGGCAAAAATAATAATTTTGGGATTTTTGTCCACTTCATTGCCGTCCATATTCGGAGCGGTATTGCTGGTTTTGTATATTATACTAGGCTCTGTGAATGCAGTGAGTTTGGACAGCATTTTGGAATCTTTTTCGGTTGACGGAAAATCTGGGCGGATTCGCGGAATGCATCTGATGATTTTGGATGCCGGTTTTGTCCTTGGCCCTATACTTTCCACTCAACTGTTGGAAGCGTTCAATTTCCAGGTCGTTTTTGTGGCTTCTTTGGTAATTGATGCCGCCGCGCTTTTATTTATGTCTTTCGGTCTGGGAAAAATCAATGAGAAATTCCGCCGAAGAGAAACAATCATCAATCTTATCAAGAAAGCTTTCAAAAGAAAAGATATAATGCGCATATATTATATTTCTTTCGTGTTGGAATTTTTTTATACTTTGATGGTTATCTATACCCCGATTTATCTTCTGGATCTTGGAATGAGCTGGGAAAAAATAGGAATTATTTTCACAATAATGCTTTTGCCATTTGTAATTCTCCCTTACCCCGCCGGATTTTTGGCAGACAAAAAATGGGGAGAAAAAAATCTTTTGATTGGGGCAATTTTTATTATGGGTGTTTCTACTTTTTATATTTATTTCATTAATTCCACCACCATATTGATTTGGTCATCCATAATGTTTGCTACCCGCATAGGCGCGTCTCTCATTCAGACTTTGCGCGATTCATATTTCTACAAAAGAATTGACGGAAAAGATGTGGACCTTATTGATTTTTATCGGACATCATTGCCGGTGGCATATATGCTGGCTCCGGCTGTTTCCGCAGTCGCTCTGCTGATGGGATTTCCTTTGAAAATGATGTTCATTATCGTCGCAGTAGTTGTTCTTTCTGCGCTTTATCCGGCTTTCAGATTGGCGAATAATCACTGCGAAGCGGATGTTTAAAAAAGTTATCCACAGGCGCGATTTGACAAATAATGATATAATATCACTATAGTAAAACATAAAAATAAAACAAAAATCGTGTTATACTTTGCATATGAGTAAAAATGAAAAGATAACTGAAAATATAGTTCGCAAAAAATTGGAGTCATTAGGCTATTATAAAAATAGCGATATTTTAGTTGAGGAGCAAATAATCCAAAATCCTTTTATTAAAAAACTTTTGCCAAGTAAAAATAAAATTGGAAAAGGTAAAGGCAAGCCAGAGTTTTTAATTTCTAATTCTGAAAACAGTGATTATTTAATTGTCGTTGAATGTAAAGCCGACACGAAGTATCATGAATCAAAAAATAGAGATCAACATGCTGGCTATGCCGTTGATGGGGTTTTGCTTTACGCTTCTTGCCTTTCAAGGGGATATAATGTGATTGCTGTTGCGGTCAGTGGTCAAAATGAAAAAGAGTTAAAAATTGATACTTTTTTACATCCAAAAGGTGCTCAAGTCGCGACCCCACTGAAAGATACTTCAGAGAAACCTGTTTTAGTAAAAGAAATTGTTTTATGGAAAGATTATATTCGTTATGCTCAATACGATGAGAATTTAGCAATTTCAAGAAAAAATGATCTGAGTCGTTTTTCCAGAGAGTTGCATAATTATTTACGAGATTATGGGAAAATTACTGTAGCCCAAATGCCGCTTCTTGTAAGTGGTGTACTCATTGCGCTAATGGAAAAAGGATTTAAAGTAGCTTATCCAAAGTATGAGGGACCGGAGTTGGCGCAGAAAACTTTTCAAGCTCTAAAAGACGAAATAAACAAAGCAAGACTTGGGGTTAACCAGGAAGAAAAGAAAAAAGCAATTATCAATGCGTTTAGTTTTATCGAATATCATCCAGAACTGCAAAAAATTGATAAAAAGAAAAATGAATCTCCTTTGGCGCATATTGTGCGTGAAATTGATTCTGAAATGAAACCATTTACACAGGATCATTTTGATTTTGATATAATTGGTAATTTTTATGGCGAATTTATTCGCTATACAGGAGGAGATGCTCAAGGTCTCGGAATTGTTTTGACTCCAAAGCATATCACAGAACTTTTTGCTGATCTGGCAAAATTAAATAAAAATTCAGTAGTTTTGGATACTTGTTGCGGAACAGCGGGGTTTCTTATTTCTGCAATGAATAAAATGATTGATGGCGTGGGAGAAATAGAAAGAACGAGAATCTTAGAAAATTCTCTTATTGGAGTGGAACAAGAACCGTCCATGTTTGCTCTGGCAGTTTCCAATATGATTTTACGAGGTGATGGAAAAACGAATCTTTATCAAGGATCTTGTTTTGACGATGAAATTATTGATCAAATTAAAAATAAAGCCACAGTGGGATTTATGAATCCACCTTATGCGCAACAAGGCGAAAATTTACATGAGTGGAATTTTGTCATTCAACTTCTTGATACATTACAAAAAAATGCAATTGGAGTTGTTATTGTTCCAATGGGTCTGGCTGTTTCAAAACATCCACTTCGCGAACAACTTTTAAAGGAGCATAGATTGGAATCCGTGATGAGTATGCCTGACGATCTTTTTTATCCAGTTGGTGTCGTCTCTTGCATTATGGTTTTTACGGCGCATGTGCCACATGATAGCGATCAGCATTATGAAAGTTGGTTTGGATATTGGAAAAACGACGGACATAAGAAAGTCAAAAAAGATGGCAGGGTGGCAACTCCGATTTGGTCGGAAATAAAGAAAAAATGGTTGATTGATTATACAAACAGAAAGGACATTCCAGGGTTATGTGTGCGTAAAAAAGTTGGCATAAACGATGAATGGTGCGCGGAGGCATATCTTGAAACTGATTATTCAAGTATGAAAAAGGAAGAGTTTGACCTAGAGGTAAGAAAATATCTTTCATTTCTTGTTAAAAACAATGAGAAGCTAGATTTATAAGAATATGCTCAAGATATCCGAATATTTTACGGCAAATTACGGCAAGATAAAAGAGCCTTTTGGTAATCTGGCAGAAGGAAAAACCCCTTTTATTTCATCGGGTGATTTTGATAATGGTGTCACTGGATTTTTTGATGTTCAACCTACTAATAAAAATGTAATAACCGTTGCTCGAACAGGATCTATTGGAAGTAGTTTTTTTCATCCGTATTCTTGCGCCATAAATTCAGACTGTATTATCCTTGAGCCAAAGCAAAAAATGACCCAAGAACAAATGTTGACAGTTGTCACATTATTGCGAAAAAATATTTTTCGGTATTCTTATGCAAGAAAAGTAACTCCCAAACGCCTTTTAAATACAAAAATTACGGAAAATTTTAATGATTATTTAAAAAATTTAAATATTGAAGGAAAGATAAAAAAGTTGTCAAAATCAGTATCAGAAAAGGAAATTTCCTTTTCTGATCGAAAATGGAAGTGGTTCACTTATCAGGAAGTTTTTGATATTGCAAAAGGGCATTATAATAATAGACCAGAAATCGACGAAAACGGCATTCCATTTATATCCGCGACGGAGAATAATAATGGGATTACTGATTATGTGATTAAGGAAGGTACAAAAGTATTCCCAGCTAAAAGCATTACAGTATCAAATGATGGTAGTGTGGGAAACGCTTTTTATCAAGAAAAAGAATTTACTTGTTCTCATAGCGTAAATGTTATCACGCTAAGTAAAAAATACGGCAAAGAACTTAATCAATATATTGCGCTTTTTTTAATTCCTCTTATTCAAAAAGAAAAGTATCGTTTCGGGTATGGTTTTAAATGGAGAATAGAAAGGATGAAAGAATCAAAAATAAAACTTCCTGTCGATAAAAACGGAAATCCCGATTGGCAATTTATGGAAGATTATATAAAATCCTTGCCATATTCGGCTGAAATATAGCAGATTCATGCATACAATTGTTAATTTTGAAAAAGAATGCTAATATTTAAGAGCAATCTTTTTTAATTTTTAAAGCAAAATTATGGCTAAAATTTCCGCAAAAATCATCAATTATTTGGATAAAACCGGATATAAATACGAAATAATTGAGCACAAAACCACTTTTACCGCTTGGGATACGGCTCAAACGGAAAAAGTCAAACCGGAAGCGGTCTGCAAAACCTTGATTTTGAAAGCAGATTCGGATTGGACGGTGGCAGTGCTTCCCTCCAACCGCAATTTGGATAAGGCTAAATTTTTGAAACTTTTCAACGCAGACAAAAAGAAAAAAGGAGAAAAAACTGCCAAAAAAATTGAATTTGCCAAAGAAGCTTGGATGAAAAAAAATATAATTGGAAAATTGGGCGCGGTGCCTCCACTCAAAGGACTTCTAAAGAAAGATATTTTTGTGGATAAGTTGGTTTTGAAAAACAAGAAAATATATATCGGATCGGGGGAATATGAATTTTCCGTCTATGTTCAGACCTCGCAATATGCAAAAAAGGAAACTCCGATAGAAGGAAATTTTAGCGTGAAAAAATAATGACCTATAGCATAAAACTGGAACAATTTGAGGGACCTTTGGATTTGCTTCTTAGTCTGATTGAAACTGAAAAATTGGATGTCACTTTTTTGAGTTTGGCGAAAATTACCGATCAATACCTGCAGTATATTGAAAGCAAAGAAAATATCAGTCTGGAAAGTCTAGCTGATTTTTTGACTGTAGCTGCCAAGCTGATCCTGATCAAATCTAAATCTCTCTTACCGATTTTGGAATTATCCGCGGAAGAAGAAGAGGAAATAAAAGATTTGGAAAAACAATTGGCCGAGTATAAGAAATTTAAAGAAGCTTCGCAAAGTCTCGGAAATATTTTCAAAAAAAATAGAAAAAGTTTTTCCCGCGATAATTTTTTGGGAATGAAAGTTTTCTTCTGCCCGCCGAAAGATATCAACGCGTTTGATTTGAAAAAAATATTTTCCAGAATTCTCAGCGAAATTCCGGTGATGGAAAAACTGGAAGAGGAAATTGTGCGAGAAGTTATCACACTGGAACAGAAACTTTCCCATTTGCAGAGTTTTATCAGAGAAAAAATGGAAACGTCTTTTGCGGACATTGCCGCAACGGCCGGAGACAAGATAGAAGTCATTATTTCTTTTCTGGCGATGTTGGAACTGATCAAACAAAGAATAATCAATGTTGAACAAGGCGGAACTTTTCAAGAAATAAAATTAAAATACGCAAAAAATGGATAATATGGAAATGGAAAAATTAAAATCAATCATTGAAAGTTTGCTTTTTGTGAGCGGAGAACCGATCAAAATTTCTTTGATTGCGAAGATTTCCGGATCCGGAAAACCGGAAATAGAAAACGCTTTGATGATGCTAAAACAAGAATATGAAGTGCAAAAAAGAGGGATGATTATAGTGACCAAAGAAGACTATGTTCAAATGGCAACGAGTCCGGATAACACTGCTTTTGTCCAGCAATTGATGGAGAATGAACTTCAGGGGCCGCTTTCAGCCGCTTCTCTGGAAGTGTTGTCTATCATAGCCTATGCAGGGCCGATTGCGCGTTCAGGCATCGAATCCATCAGAGGGGTGAATTCCAGTTATACTTTGCGCAATCTTTTGATGCGCGGATTGATTGAAAGAATTGATAATCCGAAAGACGGGCGGGGATATATTTATAAAATCTCTTTTGATTTTTTGAAAAACTTGGGAATGAGCGATGTGAAAAGTCTTCCTGATTATGAAAAATTATCTCAAGACGACAGAATAAAAATAGATGTCGCGGAAAATAACGAAGCTTAACAGAAATATAATAAATGAATGCCATGGCATATATTTTAATGATTGCAGTTTTTCCCTTGAACTTTCTTTGGCTTTTTCCGGCTGATTTGACTAGCGGAAAACAATCCGAAGCAAAAGTAGCAGAAGAAAAACAGCTGGCGGAAAAAAAAGAATCTCCCAAAAGTTTTTCCAAGGAATCAGTTGCTCTTCCGCCTGCAATCCAACCGATAAAAAAAGATAGCAATAATGAACTGGCCATTCCTAATGCTCATGCCTCACTAATTTTGGATGTTGATTCCGGCACTATTCTTCATTATAATAACGGAAAAGAGCATCGCCAAATTGCATCACTCACAAAATTAATGACAGCCATTCTGGTGATGGAAAGAATTAATAATCTGGAAGAAGTGGTGACTATTGATGAAGAGGCGGTGATGGTGGAAGGAACAAAAATTGGATGCCCGAGGTCGGGATATTGCATCAGTCCGCGTTTGAAAGTGGGAGAAAAAATTACCGCTGGCAGTCTTTTGAAAGCGATGCTGATGAACAGCGCGAATGATTCTGCTATTGCTCTTGCCAAACATATCAGCGGAACTCAGGAAAAATTTGCCGAATTGATGAACGAAAAAGCCAAAGAGATGGGACTCAGCGATTCTCATTTTTGCACTCCATCAGGATTGGAAATTGATGGGCGGGAGTCGGAATGTTATTCTTCAGCCTATGACATCGCGCGTATCGCCGCTTATTCTATGAAATTTGACACGCTCTGGAAAATTTTCCGATTGCCTAATGAAACTATCATCACATCAGCGGACGGAGCGTATTCTCACAATATATATAATACCGATATTGTTTTGAATCAAGTCGCCAATAGTTTGGGTGGAAAAACCGGGTTTACTCCGCTGGCTGGATATTCATTTTTGATGGCGGTGGCGGATGAAACAAAAAATAATAAAATTATCGCGGTAGTTTTGGATGACCCATATAGATTTCAAGATATCAAAAAAATGGTTGATTGGTCTTTTGAATCATATGAATGGAAATAATAATATAAATCGCTAATCTACACTAATTTTTTCTCTAATTATCTCTAATATTTTTTTATTCGCGATTATTCGTGATTTCATTAGCGTCAATTAGGGATTTATACCATCATGCAAATTGCCCAAATACAAACCCTTCCCGAGGTAATCAATATCATTAAAGTTTTGATGACTGGATTTTTGGCTTTTATTTTGGCTTTTTTGGTGACTCCGCTTTGGACCAAAATTCTTTACAAATACAGAATCGGAATAAAAATAAAAGAAAAATCAGTTGATGGAAAAGAACTGACGTTTATTAGCAAACTTCATGCGAGTAAAAATGGAACTCCCACAATGGGAGGTGTGATTGTTTGGTTTTCAGTAGCGATTTTGATTTTAGCGTCGCATTATATTTTTCCATGGCTGGCAAAAATAATTGGAATAAATTTTATTGCGCGGTTGGATTTTTTTAGCCGATCACAAACTTGGCTGTTGCTTTTTGTTTTGGTGACTTCGGGAATCCTCGGACTGTTTGATGATTATATGAGCATCCGAGGCTGGGGAAAAAATAAAGGCGGGGGGATGCGTTTCGCTATGAGATTTTGGTGGCTCTTTTTGATTGCTATTGTTGGAGCATGGTGGTTTTATGGAAAATTGCAGTGGGACATTATCCATGTTCCGGCAATGGGTGATTTTTCTATTGGCTTTTGGTATATCCCAGTCTTTATTTTTATTATTTTTTTCACCGCCATTTCCTCCAACGAAACAGATGGATTGGACGGATTAAACGGCGGGGTTCTTTTATTTGCTTTTGCTTCTTTTGCAATAATTTCTGTTTTTCAAAATAAAATTGATCTAGCCTCCTTTTCAGCGGCTATTGCGGGAGCGATTCTGGCTTTTCTTTGGTTTAATATTTATCCGGCGCGATTTTTTATGGGAGACACTGGAGCGATGGCTCTCGGAACAACTTTGGGAGTGACGGCGATGCTCACTAATTCCGCATTGGTGCTTTTTATCATAGTTTTCATTTATGTTTTGGAATCAGGAAGTGTGGTAATACAGCTGACAAGCAAAAAATTATTCAAGAAAAAAGTTTTTTTAGCCGCGCCACTGCACCACCATTTTGAAGCCAAGGGCTGGCCGGAACCGAAAGTGACAATGAGAGCATGGATTTTCACGGCGGTGACGGCGATTATCGGAGTGATCGTGGGAATTTTGGGGATGGGCAAATAAACCACCACTAATCTACAAATCAAATACAAATATACAAATTTTTTTTAAAAATATTTGTATATTCGCAGTTGATTAGTCCCGCCACATCAATTTAATTATTTTGAAGGCGGGATCCCGCCAAAGGCGGTGATATATTGGTGGATAATTTATTTTATTTATCGTCTATAACTTTATGAACTTGAGAAAAATTCAAGATGCAAATCTGAAAAATAAAAGAGTTTTGCTCCGCGTTGATTTTAATGTGGCGGAAGAAAATGGAAAAGTAAAAGAAAGTTTCAAAATCAAGGCAGCCAAAAAAAGCATTGATTATTTGCTTAGTCAAAATGCCAAGGTGGCGTTGATTTCTCATTTTGGCCGGCCGGAAGGAAAAGTCAATCCGGAATTTTCCTTGGGAAAAATAGAAAAAGATATTGAAGAAATTCTGGGTGTGGAGTTGGCTTTTATTTCGGATTGCGTTGGCGATAAAGTCAAAGAAGCGATGGAAGATGTAGGAAGACCGAATTTGCCGGCGGACGTCTTGCTTTTGGAAAATGTCCGTTTCTATCCCGGCGAAGAAAATCCGGAAAGCGGAGGAGAATTCGTGAAGTTATTGTCGGAAAATTTTGATATATTTGTCAATGATGCTTTTTCTGTTTGCCATCGCGATCAAGCATCCGTAACTGGCGTAGCGAAGTTACTTCCCAGTTTTGCCGGATTTTGGTTGCAGGAAGAAATCGAAAATCTGGATAAAGTAAAAAATAATCCTGTTCATCCAGCCGTAGCCATCATTGGCGGAGCCAAAATTGAAACCAAATTACCTTTGATTAAAAATTTTGAAAAAAATTACGATTATGTTTTGGTTGGAGGAAGGGTGGCAGTTGAAGCAATGGATCAAAAAATGCAATTTTCGGAAAAAGTGATTTTGCCGATTGATTTTGCGCAAGATAAAATGGATATCGGTCCTGGAACAATAAAAAAATTTCAAGAAATCATAAAAAATGCCAAAACAATAGTTTGGAATGGCCCTATGGGAAAATTTGAAGAAAAGCCGTATGATATTGGAACGATGGAAATTTTGGCGTCAGTGATTGCAAGCGGCGCATTTTCTTTGATGGGCGGTGGGGAATCAGTTCAAATTTTGGAAGAACATAGCGCAATGGATAAAATTTCTTTTGTTTCCACTGGCGGGGGAGCTATGTTGGAATATCTTTCCGGCGCTCCAATGCCCGGCATCGATGCTTTGCGAGAATAATACATTTCAGAATACTAGCGGGATTAGTACAGTGGCAGTACATTTGCTTCCCAAGCAAGAGACACGAGTTCGATTCTCGTATCCCGCTCTGAAAAGTTTAAATAA
>Ga0172379_10005150_pt1 | contig 18533 bp, 14 predicted proteins | sample GrowelOW334metaG_FD_119756 | JGI IMG/M metagenome (GOLD analysis project Ga0172379, IMG submission 119756) | Groundwater microbial communities from an aquifer near a municipal landfill in Southern Ontario, Canada - Groundwater well OW334 metaG | ecosystem: Environmental > Aquatic > Deep...
AATTTTTGTTGAATTAGAGTAATAAAGTGAAGATAAGAATACACATCCAAAATATTAATTTTATACTTTATAAGAATTGCAAATATATTCAATAATTTTTGAGACAGTTCATAACTATAGAATTGTCTTGCCCCATCCCTAAACTCCCTATGAAAAAATTGTAAATTCCCATTTTCACCTTCTCTTACAAACGGATCAATATGCGATTTCAACCGTGCCCATACCGCCATCGGAAGCATATCTCCATGATTGTTGTGATCAATATGTTCTAGCCTCTGAATCAACTCGCGATCATTGGAGAGGATTTCATACAACTGAGCCTCAGTCATCGATTCACGAGCTGCGAAAATATAACCAAATACTTTTTTTACAAGCTCTTTGTCATGATGATAAAGTTTATGAAGATTTTCAATATATTCGCTTGCTATACCGCATTGATTATCGGAAAAGTTAAGCTCTTCTTCTGTTTTCTCACTGTCCCAGTATCGAATCTCTTCACATGCGATTTTGAGATAAAAAGGGATGTTGACCTTCGCATATTGTCGAAGTACGTATTCCATTTGGTGCGGTTGTAATTTTCGATTATGCTGTTTAAGTGTCTCAGTGATAATTTTTTCTGCTGTGAGCAAATTGTCCAAATATCCTAATGGTCGAAATGCATTCATTGGATAAAGGGATGTCAACTTTTCGAAATAATAGCTATCATCCTGATACTTTTCGTCGTTTAAAACCGAAAAAATGATTTTAAGATTATGGGGCAGTTCCGATGGCAACCATTCGAGCTTATTACGATCACCCATCTGATCAAGTGCATCAATAAAAATTACGGTAGGTTGATTAATACTAAATAATGCATCACTGATCGCTTCAGCTACACGATCTCGCTTGGGTTCATTCCATGATGAAAGTTCTTTCACATCATCCATATCATGAGGAACGTCTATAGTGATTCCGATATCACCAAGTAAGCTAACCATCAGTGATTGCATAGAAGAAGATTTTTCCGTTATGCCACAAAATCGATAGAGTATCTGTCTATCTTCTTTATACAATGCATAATTGATCACTTTTGCCATTACGGCACTTTTCCCGATACCCGAAGCTCCTGTGAGGATCATCGGCAATTTTACTTCCGTATCTTCGATGTACCTAAGTATGTCGGCTATCTCTTTGTCACGCCCGATGACCAATTCGGATAACTCTCTCATGTGTTGGGCATGATATTCGCTTTCGCTTTGGGCTTCCAAGGGTTTAATTCGATCGATTTCTGCCTGTATTGATACGGAGAGCATTTGAATCAACTTTTGAGCGAATGTTTTTAGGTATTCACCGTCGAATCTATTTTTAGATTGTAATACGGCATTTAATGTAATCTTATTTTGTTTAGGAATAGCATTTTCTAAACGATTCTTGAACTCGATTTGACGGTTATTATCGGCGGCAAAGAGGTCATTATTTTGTCCATTGGCATCGATGGTTCGTGAAACCCAAAACAAACTTTCTTGTGAATCATTGACACGGTTTAAAAACTCTTCGTACTCGAATTCCGTAGCCGAAGTAAAATATTTTTCTTTGGTCTTATCAGACAGGGAAGTTTGTAAAACAGCCTTTTGGAAAATCTCTCTTAGAGACTTTTCAATCGTGTCCCAGTTTTCATAAACTTCATAAATAGGGTGTAAACCTACAAAGGGACTTTTTTCCCTATCCGTTTTAAAAGAAGCTTAAAGTCATTCTACTAGCCTCTATAAATCAAATATCTACTTCCGGTACGTTTATCGATATGGATAACGCTTTTATCGCTTCTATATCAAATTCATCATCAATCGGTTTTTCCGTAAAATCATATTCCCCATAAAAGTTAATGTGCTGCCAGTGAATGATCGAGCCGCTTTTAAGGGCATTGATAATTTTGTTTTGTTGCTCTGGATCTTTTTCTTTTGCAAGTAAATCTGAAAAATAGAGATAGTTCCAACTTATAATTAAGTGCAGATACTTTGTCAGTTGTCAACACTGCCTGAATCATACTTCCCTCATCACTTCTGGCGTAGATCATAGTAGTTTGAATATTCTCATGCCCCATCAGCTCTTTAATTGTTGAGAGGTTCACATTTTTTTGCACCATCTTTTTACCAAAAATACGACGTAAAAGGTGCACTCCTCTTTTTTTGATACCTATATTCAACAAATTACAATTAAAGGCTAATTATGGAAGAAATAGAGTTTATTGGTAAAAGAGTTAATTTAGATATCAAAAATCTAAAAAGAATAAAAATAACTACTTTCTTGCAATAATATTCACTCCATCGACTAAATCAGTATCATTGATGTACCCGATCGCACCCGGTGTTTGTTTAATATAGGCGATCATAGCTGCAACGGGTGAAAGATCTCTGGGTGCTGTTCCTTTACCTATATATTGACGAACCGTCCAATATGCTGAGTATTGTTCATAACTCATCCCAACAAATTTTTGCAAAAATTTATTTTTGAGATCATTTTGCAATAAATTTACTGGAGTGATTGCAGTGGAATTTACTTGAATAATTTTTCCAGTAAAAATTTTAGCAATTGTTTTTACATCCATATTAGGAACATTCTTATTCGCAATGACGACAATATCTGCGAAAAGTGTCATATTTAAAGTCAGTAGGCAAATAACTATTTTTTTCATTACCATACTCCTTAAAATGACACATTATATGAAAGTGAATAAACATTAATCGTTTGTTTGCCCATTCGCTCAGTATTTGGATTATCAATCAAAAAGTTAGAGTATGAGCCGACATCAACATGCATCCACTCAGCTTTAATCTTTTGAAGTGGCGCAATTGAGTAAGAAGTACCGACTGTATAGCTGTTTTGCTCAGAAACTACGACCATATCTGAATATTGTCTATTGACTGGAATGACATTGTTTATTGGATCAGAGTCAAGATTGTTATAAAGATTCTTCACATTGTTCTCAGCTCGTAATGTAGCAACAGTAATATATGGAGTCCATTTATCTATTTTTTTTGAAACTGAAATATATCCGCTTTTAGCATTTGGACCTGTATCCGCTCCTATCATATTCCGCATCGCAAGTTCGCTCGTTAAACGATATCCATCACCAAGTCCGTAATCCATCCCAACTGTAAATGCAATTGCTTCACTTTTATCTAATGCACCATCGGGCTGGTAAAATGGATATGGATAACCGTATAAAGGAGATGTAGGCGAAGCCATTTGCAATGTAAAATTTCCTGCTGTCCCTGTTCCATCTTTAGTCACTTTTGCAGAGTAAACACCAAAACGAAATTTGTCATTTTCATCTGTTTCGTAATTAATAGTTAGTCCCGTCGTCTCAAAATCTAATTTCTGAAAGTTTACACCCTTTGCATAGCCTCCATACATACTTAAATCATCTCGTGTATAGAAACGATATGCCTTATCATTTGCTTTAGCATAAAAAAGATCAAAGGATAATTCCCCATTTTCTAACTCAAACGACTTAGTAACGATCGCACCTAAACCATCGTTTGCAGGACTAAGAGAATAAACTTCTTGTGGTAATCGCGCCATATCATAAGTAACACCGACATCCATATTTTGACTATTAAGATAAAGTGGCATACGAATTTTTCCCGCACGAATCAGCCAATCATTTGTCGGACGATATGATAAAAATGCCCATGTAAGTGTTGGACTCCATCTGTTATCACTATCGTCTGATGGAGCAACTTTCCCTTGAATAGTAGCACTCCATTCATCATTAAATGAAATATCCGTTTGAGCACCAAACAAGCTATCACGATTTAATGTACCTTCATCTGTAATAAAACGTTGATACGTGTACTTATTATCTGAAACTGCACCGCCCAATGTTCCAAATGCAGATATTTTTGCTTCCACTGCATATGACGATGCGAGCATCAAACACAAGATTCCTAATTGTAAAAAATGCTTATTTTTCATTTATTTCCTTCTAAAGGTTTACCATCTTTATATTCAAATGCAATGGTTTTAAACTCTTCTTGTCTTTGGCGAAACGCTTCAACAATTATCGGATCAAAGTGAGTTTTACTTGATTTGAAAATAATATCACTTGCTTCTTCATGTGAAAATGCTTTTTTATATGGTCGTACAGTTGTTAAGGCATCATACACATCGGCAACTGCCATAAGTCTAGCGGAGAGTGGAATCGCTTCCCCTGATATTCCCCTTGGGTATCCAGTTCCATCCCACTTCTCATGATGCCCACCTGCGATCTCTACAGCTATTGTTAAAAAGCCGGGATCGATCTCCATATAGCGTTGTGCACGCTTTAACATCTCTTCACCTTTGATAGCGTGTGTTTTCATAATAGTAATTTCATCATCATCCAGCTTACCGGCTTTTAATAAAATTGCATCAGGAATTGCAATCTTTCCAATATCATGCAAAGGAGCTGATTTATTAAGATTTTGTATATACTCTTCACTTAAAATATTACTAAAATCTGGAAATACGGCAAGATGGCGAGCTAGGACTTCCACAAATTTTTGTGTACGACGAATATGCCATCCCGTATTTTCATCTCTAAATTCGACTAAAGATATCATTACCATCATCGAGGCATCATGTAATTGATTAATGTGTGCTACTTTATGAGCAACTTCATCTCTCAGCCAATCTGACTGATTAAGTAAAAAGTCTTGATATTCCTTGTTTTGTAAATGAGTTTTAATACGTGCGAGTACAATAGGTGGACTAAATGGTTTAGATATAAAATCAACTGCACCTAGTTTTAATCCCTTTTCTTCATCTTCAGTGCCATTTTTAGCTGTTAAAAATATGACTGGTATGTGACTTGTACTACTATCGTTTTTTAGAATACTGCAAACTTCCCAACCATCCATTTCTGGCATCATAACATCTAAAAGAATCAGATCAGGAGCCTCTTTTTGAACTATCTCAATTGCTTTTTGTCCATTGTTTGCAGCTTTTACTGTATATTCAGATTTTAATAAATTTGCCAGTACCGTCAGATTTGCAGGTATATCATCAACAATAAGAACTGTTTTTTTAACGTTAAACATTATATATTTATTTCCTTGATCAATACCAATACTTTTTCGAATTCAAATTCTGCAAGAAGCCTTGAAATTTTTTTTATTTTTTCATGATCTATTTTCGTTTGAAGAAACATTTTTTTTGATTCCCATTCATCAACGGCATCAAAATTACTTGTTTCAAGCAAGTGAATAAAACCTTTTATCAACGGGATTATATCAAAATCGTTATTAATAATTACTTGAGTCTCTTGAGTTACTTTTGAACTTAAATCAGGATAGATTGTATTGCTTATTTGATCTATTTGTGGAGTATTTATAGGGACATTGTCATGCTCTAATGATAGTTCAAAGGGTAGTTCTAAAGTAAATATACTTCCTTTATCCTCTTCGCTCTTTACATTTAAAGTTCCACCTAAAAGTTCTGCTAAATTCCTACTGATTGCAAGTCCCAACCCTGTTCCGCCATAATGACGTGTTGTTGAGCTATTTGCTTGTGAAAATTCTTGAAATAATCTTGATTGTTGCTCTTCGTTCATCCCTATTCCAGTATCTTCAACCATAATACAAACTCTGATATTTTTTTCATCTACACTGTATGCACGAGTCGATATTTTTACAAATCCTTGATGTGTGAATTTTATTGCATTAGAAAGAAGATTATTAATGATTTGGGTTATTCTCAAAGCATCACCAATTAACACTGTCGTATCATTCATGTAGGTGCTGTTTTCTCTCTCATAACTTAGAGCTATCTCTTGATTATCTGCATGATACTGATGTAAATTTACTGTATTTTGAAGCAACTTATTTAGATTAAAGGGAAGAGCTTCTATATTCATCTTTCCAGCTTCTATTTTTGAAAAATCTAATAAATCGTTGATTAAGCTTAATAGTGATTTTGCTGAAACATTTACTTGTTCAATAAACTCTTTTTGTTTTGGATTGAGATTTGATTGCAGAGCTAAATATGACATTCCAATAATAGCATTTAATGGGGTTCTGAGTTCATGACTCATAGTCGCTAAAAATAATGATTTTGCTTTTGTTGCATCCTCTGCTGTTGTTTTTGCTTTTTCAAGTTCTAAACTATTTTTTTCTCTGTTTGCAATATCTCTAGCAATATCTCTTGCCATTTCATTAAAAGTTGATCCTAGTTGTCTAAGTTCAAATAACCATTTCTTTGAATCTAGCCTAAAGAAGTAATCCCCATGTGCTATTTTTGATGTCGCTTCAGTTAGTCTTTCAATAGGAGATAAAATGACTTTCTTTACCATAAATAAAAAGCCTAATGTAATAAACACTGTCAAAATAATAAAAGTCATTGCCAATCCAACCCATCGAGACAGTTGAGTTGTTGCTTGATCTACCATGAAATGAGTTCGATTATCGGTTTGCATAATAAGTTTATCGATTGCTTGACTTAACTGAAAATTTAAAATTCGGTAATCATCTCCATAAATTAAACTGGCGGCAAATTTTAAGTCCACTTGACCATCTTCTACAAACCTTTTTCTTTTTGAGTCATAAAGACCTTGAGTAGCGGCAAATGCCACCTGTTCTATTTTTTTTGTTTTTTGTGTAATAGCAAGAATACTTTTTAGTGTAGTGAGTTCATCCGAACTAAATTTTTGTTGCTCCATCCGTTGAGTTATGGATAATGCACTCCCTTCTTGAGGCATCACATGAACTATTTTTTTTGCAATAACTTGATCCCAATAAATAGCTGATTTATAAAGTTTTGGAGGTGCTTTTTTTCCATCTTGTATTGCTAATAAATCGTAATAATAGAACAAATATTGTGGTTGGGCTGTTGAGATGTAAGCGCTCAACATTTTATTAAGTTGATACATTTGTAAACGAAAATCATTAACGATATTCATCGAATTTTGGCGATTTTCTTGTGCGAGAAGAGCTGTATCGTAAGCATTTTTAACTTGCCAAATAGACACAAAACTTAGTGCCATCGATATTAAAATAATAATTGAACCAATTAATGATATTTTTCGTAATTTCAAATAAATCCTCCAAATTAGACACTGTCGGTTACTTTATCAAAGTAAATAGGGTGTCTGCCTACAAATGTTTTTTTCCCTATGCAATTTAAATGTAGCTTAAAACGAGAATTGATAGCTTATACCAATAACTGTCTAATCGAAGTGTGTGATGGCATTCGCATCGCTTCAACGGTAAAATTGATCTCTTTAGCAATTGTGGCTACGTCAATCTTCCAGTCAGGGATATTGTATCGTTCAGCTCTTTTTCCATCATTGAGCCATTTCAGTGCTTCACTTAAATGCCATAAAGAAGTATTACCAGAGTGTACAGGCATTGGTGCTTCGGTAGAGGCAAAAATCTTCAGAATGTTTTGTCGTGAGCATCCGATGGTTTCTGCAATATCAGAGACTCCTGCGTAATCAGGTTTTGCTTCCATGAGCGATGCAGAAGGAATCGCTTTTTTAACATCTTTAATAGCACTTTCAAACGCTTCTGCCGCGCTGACTGCTTCGCGCGTAAAAGATAAACCAATGACGCCGCTTTTTCCGCTTCCTATCAATGCATCATCGCATCCGGCTTCATAGAGTCGATCAATGATATCATTCATATCTTCATTGGAATTTAGTTTAAATAATAGTTCAAATTCGTATTCACACATCATTTTCTCCTTCGGTTTCATTATCCGGTTTGGCTTTGATACAGCCATCCACATGCTTTTTTAAATCTCTGGCATGGTTCTGAGGATTTTTGGGTGTTGACCAGATACTTATCTGACAAAATATCCCGTTTCTGCAAGAGCTGTCATTATAAGGACACAAAAGTAATCCCCATGCATGCGATTTGCCGGTTCTCTTTTTCACCATCCACCCGAGCATTTCAGCATGAGTGATTGCAGCTTCAATATCTTTATCTGGATGTCTTGGTCTGTCTGCCATAATTTTCCTTGTGCCGTTAGTATATCGACAATGTTGCTTAGTTGTCAAGTGACAACCTTTCTATTTAAGTTGCCGAGACAATGTTATTCGAAATAAAATACCTAAAAGCGGTCATCGATATTGGTTTCACTAGCTTAGCGTTGATTATTTTCAATACACTGCTCTGGCTGACGCCAATGATGAACAGTCTTGCTATCTCTTCCTTGTGAGGGTCAAGGATACGGGTTTTATTTTTAGCTCCCTTTGGACGCCCGAGAGTTTTACCCATAGCTCGTGCAGCCAATAATCCTTGTTTGGTCCGCTCACTAATAATTTCTCGTTCCGTCTGTGCAAAATATCCATAAATTGCCAACAATAAAGCTGATAATGCTTCATTCTGATTAGTAGAGAGTTCAGGCTGGTTAGTAAAGATGAGTTTGATCTTATGCTGGTTAAATTTCTCAACTAGATTTAGTATCTCCAGCATATTTCGTCCAAGACGGGAGAGCTCAGTACAGATGAGGATATCACCTGTTCCCATCTTCTCTAATAAGATATCAATCTTTCGTTCTTTTTGACTTTTCTTGGAAGAAATTTCCAGCTCGATAAATTCATCGATCAATAATTTATGCTGTTGCGCATACTCAAGGATCTTGTGTTTTTGATTTTGAAGAGATTGTTGCTCTGTAGAGACTCGGATATAGCCAAAAATCATGAAAAAACCTTCAATGCTATAAAATAGTAATTTTTTTATTATTTTAGCATAATATATATACTATATATTTAACCTATTAGATAGTGTATATAGCTATAAACTAATGGTCGTTAAAATAGTAAAAAACTGAGGTCGTCATGCCCCTTATTCAAATCCTTAGCTACTCTCAAAAAAAAGAGTTCGAAACCCCTCCGGCTCTCAATAATGAATCGAGACAAGAAATTTTTTCATTACCGCTTCCTCTTGAACGTCAGATGATAGCCATCGACAAAGCTGTCAATAAGGCAAGGTTCATAACAATGTTCGGGTATTTTAAAGTGACACGTTCATTTTATGAACCGAGCATGTTTCATGAAAACGATATCGACTATATTGCAAGGCGCTATGATCTAAAGATTGACGATATCTCATTAGCAAAAAATACCATTACACTTTATAAAAAAATCATCCGAGAACATTTCGGATATATGCCACCGGATGACAACCTCAAGCAAAAATTGATCGATGAGTCCCAAAGGCTTATTGTTGGGCTCTCTACACCTAAAGCAGTATTCTATGCATTAGTTGAATCGGCTATTGCTTATCGATATGAAGTTCCGTCCTACACTTTCCTTGCTAAAATCATCACCGAAGTGATGAATACGCATCGTGGAAATATCTTCGAGAGGCTAAAATCATATTCGGCTCATACGGCATTGCAACCCCTGGAGCTTTTTTTACAAACCGATGATACACTGCCTGGGCGCTACACCATTGCACGATTCAAGAAGTTTTCTCATTCGCTCAGGCCTTTGAAAATTAAAGAAGAAGTCCGTACCTATGAGACACTCCGCAATATACATACTTCATTAACCGATATTATCCGTGACATCAGACTGGAGGAAAATACCGCTCGCCACTACGCCCAGTGGGTAGAAAAAAGCGATGTGCACCAAATACTGCGAAAGGCAAAACATAAACAGCAGTTCGATCTGATCTGTTTCGTCGCACATCAGACAAGGATACGAAGTGATCAACTCTGTGAGATGCTGGTTCAATCGGTCCAAAGCGCCAAGCTCTCAGCTTTGCGTGAACATCAGAATGCCTATTTCCTTCAGAGGCAGTCACGCTCAAAAGCTTCTGTTGAAATCGTTGATTTGGTTAAAAACCGCTTAATTCCTAAGCTCCACTCCATTAAAAAAATGCTCGCTTCCGATATCGGTTCAGATGATAAAATTCGCCTTATCAGCATCCAAGTAGAAGCGATGATCGCTGATGAAGAGGAGAAAAAGCCTTATCTGGATATACATGATGAACTGGAAGATCATGTTGGTTATCACACCATACTCGAAGAACGTTCTCGTAAACTTCAGAATCGGGTCTCCGATATCATTAAAGCGTTGGAGTTCGATGAGAAGGAATCAGACAAGTCGCTGCTTAAAGCGATTGCCTTCTTTAAAACTACCGGAGGAAACGTCACAGCAAAACTGCCAATGGAGTTTTTGGGCGAAGAGGAGAAAAACTCTCTACTTCAAAGCAGTATAGACGAGCCGTTTCGGATATCGCTGTATAAAATGTTTCTCTTCGTAGCCATCGCCGAGGGGATCAAATCAGGATCACTCAATCTCAAAAACTCCTATCGCTACCGTGCATTTAACGATTATCTGATTGATATGGGCGAATACAATCGAACTAAAGAACTCTATCTCAAACGATATGGAATGGATAAGTTGAAATCTTCAATCGATGTACTTGATGATTTAAGAGGTGAGATTAATGGAATCTATCGCAACGTCAACAATAATGTTATCAAAGGGATTAACAGCTTTTTCCATGCTAAAGGAGATGGATCGTTTATTGTACATACCCCTAAACTCGAAAAGAGTGAAGAAGAGGATGGCTTAAATACCTATCTGCCAAAAGAGAAATTCATTCCTCTTATTGACGTTCTACGTCAAATCGACCGGTTGGCTATATTTGGAGTAAAGTTTCATCACCATACGAGGACGCTGAATCATCGCGCCCCAAAATCTAATGCCCTCTACGCCTCCATTATCGGGTATGGATGCAATATCAGTATCCCGAAAATGGCAAAGATATCGAAAGGGATATCAGTACACGACATCGATCATATTCGCACATGGTATCTCTCACCCGATATGCTTCAAGAAGCTAATGATGCCGTACTCGCGTTTACGGAAACACTTAATCTTCCTAAACTCTTTCGTGCCAATCCTGATAAAAATCATACCGCCAGTGATGGCCAGAAATTTAATCTCAGTGTCGATTCACTCAATTCGGGCTATTCATTCAAATACTTCGGATTGGGCAGAGGGGTGAGCCGATATAGTTTTGTGGATGAATCGCATCGGCTGTTTTATACAACGGTAATTAATGCCAGCGAGAGGGAAGCGGCGTATGTCATTGACGGTCTGATGCACCAAGAGGTAATACAAAGCGATATCCACTCGACGGATACATTCGGATACAGTGAAGTGATATTCGCATTGACCCATTTGCTTGGATTTAGCTTCGCACCACGGATCAAGAATTTCAAAGACCAGCAGCTTTATGCATTCGAGCCTAAAAAGCTTTACCGGGATAACGGTTATACCCTCCTGCCGGTTAAGCAGATCAACACCGCCATCATCGAAGAGCAGTGGGAGCAGATGATTCGTCTGATAATCACAATTAAAGAACGACGCGTCAGTGCATCACAGCTGCTTAAGCGTCTGACATCCTATTCGCGTAAACATAAACTTTATCAGGCACTCAGGGAATTTGGCCGTATCATCAAGACACAGTTTCTTCTCAACTACATCGATGACGTTGGCTTGCGACAGCAGATCGAGAAACAACTCAATAAAGTGGAAAGTGCCAATAAATTCTCCAAAGCGGTTTTTTTCGGAAACAGCGGAGAATATTTTTATGCTACAAAGGAGGAACAGGATATTGCCAGCAATGCATTGCGTCTGATTCAAAACTCGATTATTTGCTGGAACTATCTCTATTTTTCAGATTTACTTGCCAAAGAAAAAGATCCTGAGCAACAAAACAAAATTATCAATGCCCTGAAAAGCGGCTCGATTATCCACTGGCAGCATATCAATTTCTATGGGGAATACGATTTTACAGAGAAACCAATAGAGGATGAATTTAATATGGATGCGATAAAAGCATTATCTGTCTCGATAACTATAGCAGAAGTAGAAATTTGATTTGTAGAGGCTCGTAGAATGACTTTAAGCTACTTTTAAAACGGATAGGGAAAAAAGTCCCGTTGTAGGTTTATACCCCGTGCTATCAAGAGGAGGCGAAATGATTACCCGCTGTTGATGAAGTTAAGAGATGTGGCTAGAGAAGAAATTCGAAAGAATGGGCACCCTAAAAAAGCTTAAGTAAGTGCCATTCATCCCTGTCTACATATTTTATTCGTTGAGCATAACCATAGTTGACAATAAGACACTCAATGTTGTATAATTGCATCAACAAAAGGTATTATTTAATACTCTTGCATTTTTGTCCGCAATTATATTGTTCTAGTAGATACATTCATTGAGATATTATTTTCTAAAAAAGATTTATTGTGTTGTTCGTAGGGGTATGCTGCTTTTTTTTCTGTGAACGTGACAGGATATAGGTAGATTGCGCCCTAATAAATTATTGACTCTCTACATCTCCCCACCGCCACGCACAATATCCATTCCATACTTTTCCCTCATCTTTGTGACAGCATCCGTTAAATTACGCATTTTCGTATCATCTTGATATTCAAGAATGTCAAATGTTTTAAGATCATGGTGAATGAACTTTGTGGCACTCTTATTACTAAGATTCGTAATAAGGAAGCTGTAGGTGTCAAGAGCGGACGGCATATTATCCGACGTGGCTACGCGACTAAAGAACTTGCAGATGGTAAAGACTATAGTTGCTCTGGAGCTTGGTCATACCTCTACCACTACGACATTAGTGCCTATGTGAAGAACAATTCTGAGTTGATGATGCGACAGAAATTGAAATAAAATTTACTCACTACAGAATTCGGAAAAAAAGAGAGTGCTTATGATTAAACGACGCTATACCCCTGCTGTTTCCATAAACTGATTCCTCCTTTGAGGTTTAAAGGGTTAAACCCGTTTTTTGCCAAAATGCGTGAGGCGCCAACACTTCTGTTGCCGATTCGGCAATAGACGACAATGGTTTTATTTTTTACTTTGTCAAGCTTCGAAAGACTTTCCGATAAAACATGCAGAGGGATTAGCGTAGCTCCTTTGATCCGTTCTTGAGAAAATTCATTGTCAGTTCGAACATCTAAAAGAAAAACTTCTTTGCTATTTTTTAAAAGTTCAGATGCTTCTAATGGAACAATCGATTTGAAATTTGCAAGTATCCATCCTTTAGAATAAGCAATAAAAAGAAAAACGATAGAAGATGGGATAATCCAAGTAATGATATCAGCAGGCATAAAAAACTCCATTTTTTTGCCATTCTATCGCATCATGCTGATAATCAAGTGCCTAACATAATTCTATATGCATAATGATCTGTCAACACTTTATGAGACACAGAATTTAGTACGCCCGCATCTACCGTTGTGAGCGCTAGAATACTGACTTGATTTGTATTTTAATGTCGCTTTCCGTTAGCACTTCTACGACGGAGCGGAGTGTTGTAAATATAAAAGAAACATTGCATTAGCCAAGCCTCACATTGCCTATTAAGTCACATATTAAGGACTTTCTTAACTGTGAAATATTGGTTACTCTAACATAAATTATATTGACAAAATGCTCAAAGATACAACTATTTTTAATATCTGCAAAAAAAGTGCCAGAAAAACCTTCTTCTAGCTCAATGTCGTTTTAATTATCTTATTCCCATTCTCTGAATATTAGAGAGGGATATCAAGTGTGCTGTAATCAGTGGATACGCATTTTGGTCGCATATATCTTGTTTTTTCTTTTTACTAAGATGCTGCAGTTTTTCTTCATTAACAACATAAAAACCATTAATTTGATAACTCTTTTGATCCGGTGTCATAATTTGAGCGGTTTTTTCTTCGAGTAGTTCCCATTCATCGAGTTGTTTGATGAAGTTGTTGGTTGCTGTGGCATCGTTTTGAAACTGGTTCATAAAGCCTAGTACCCCGTTTAGAAATTCGCTCGCTTTACCCTCTGCATCAAAAAGTTTACGCTCTCTATCGGCTTCGGCTTCGCTTTTGGCATCACTTTCCATCCCTAATGAGAGTTGATTGTTCTCTTGTGCTACATAAATAAAAGGATAGCGTCGGATAGAGGCAGGAACATAGCGGAGTTTTTCCCACTCCCCTGCGTCGTTGATAAAGAGGTTTTTCTTCTCTTCGTATCCGAGCATCGCCGATGCACTCCAGTTATTCTCAGCGTCTTTGACGAAGACAATAGGGTAATCTTTACAGCACTCGTAAAACTCTGCTACCGTGATGGGAGCACTAATCAGCTCTTGTGCATAGCTAAATTTGTCGTATGCTTTGATAGCGGTATCTTTATGGATGATGGTGTTGATAAGTTCGATGTTGGTATACATTTTAGTCCTTTTTTGTTTATTTGGTGTCGAGCATTTTTTTGATCTCGGTGTTAAGCTGTTCTTGTTTAGCAAGTTGTATCAGAGTCGCTTTTGCTTCCTCGAATGAGGCAGCTTTTTCAGGCTTGACATCTTCGATCATTAACACTTGGGTTCCGATATTGGCAACATTGGCTTTTACGATATCACCCGCTTTTTTATCCTTGAGAGAGGCTTGGATATTGGGATCGAGTTTGTTGAGATCGATCCACCCGATATCTCCTCCGTTTTTACGAGAAACGAAATCTTCTGAATCACTTTGAACCAGTTTTTTAAAGGTATCGAGTTGTTTCTCTTTCCCTTTGGCGCTTATGATGCTTTTTATCACTTTATCCGCTTCGCTATCGCTTTTGAGGAGAATATTACGGAGTTTATAGCTAGGGGTAACTTTTGGGTTGTGTTTTTTATAGAGCTCTTGGAGCTGTTCATCACTCACTTGCGCACTTTGCATAAACTTCTGTGCCCAGATATCGATCGCGATTTGGCGGGAGGCTATTTTATAATCCACATCCTCTTTTATGCCGGCATTGAGAAGTAGATCACCCAGTTTGGCATTCTGTACGTATTCATTGGCGATATCGCTTTTGGATTTATCGGTTTGGGCACGAAAATCTACACGGTGTTTTTGTGCCGCATAAGTAATGAGCTCGGCTTCGTTGAGTTGTATATCATTAGCGTGTAATGAGAGGGTAGAAACAGTGATGATTGATAGGGCAGTTGAAAGATAGTAATTTTTTAGCATGTGTTTATTTCCTTTGGATAGGTAAATTGATCGAATCATTTTAGCATAAAAGAATAGCAGAGCCTAAAAGCTCTGTATCAAGATCAAAGATGAGTTTAAAACCGCATCATCCCCTGAACGAGGAATTTGTTTTTATTGGTAGAGATATCCGCTTCGGTCGTAGGTACTGATTCATTCCCTAAACCATGCGCGAAGGTTGCTTTGAGATCGAAGTTTTGAAAGTTTAGGCTATACCCTACTCCGAGTGCATTGAGATTACGGATATTATTTTCACTGTTGAATGTGGTGGTGTTTTTCCAGATACGGGCATGGTCTAGGAAGAGACTGATGTTATGGTTGATTTGATCTATTTTCGGTAGAGCGTAGATTAGATCGAGAGAGAGTGCGTATCCTTGGTCACCACTAAGTTCACTGTCTTCATAGGCACGAACACCATTAGATCCTCCAACGGAAAGATCTTCTGAACTGTCAAGGTTATGTCCGAAGCTCTTTTGTGCTTTGAGGGTTGTTTGGAGCGTGGTGTTTTCGAGAAGGTATTGGCTATGTAGTGCAGTGAGGGCTAATTTGGTGTAGTTACCTACTGAGTTAAGTCCTGCTTCATCGGTTGCTTTGGCATTATCGTTTTTAAGTCCTAAGTGTCCGATAGTGTATCCAAGAGAGGCATAGAGACTACCTGGGAGATTAGCAATAGACGTATTACGTTTATCACTTGCTTTTAGGGTCATGGCATCGAGTTGTTTGATCCCCTCATCCGCATTTTTGGAATCTTTCATATCTTTGTGGTCAAAGGATGCTTCTATGTTTTGGGTATGGGCACGTGTTTTAATGGTTGGGTAGCTAATATAGGCGTTATAGCTATTGGTACGTCCAAAGGCATTTAAGCTTTCTAGCTCTTCACCAAGTTTGTAATCAGTTGCACTAAAGCTTATTCCACCTTTTAGACCGCTATATCCGAGTGGGCGATCATATCCGAGTCGAGCATTTTTAAGATCGGCAGTGTTGGAGATAAGTCCTGTGAGGCTTAGAGTATCACCGATGCCGGTAAGACTGTTTATATTAGCACCAACACTTAGACGGTTCTCACCTGTGTAGCGTGAGCCATAGTTGTCCACGATGGCATAGCCTGTGTATTTAGAAGTTGGTGACACGGTGATACGAAAGTCACTCGTTCCAACTGCCGCTCCTGGATAAACTTCAGCATTGGTGACTTGCGCACCTGAGAGGTCATTGATAAGGAGCATTTGGCGCTCTAGGCTCATCGTAGAGACTAATGCTTCACCTTTTAAACGATCCATAAAACCTTGTACTTCTTGGGTATTTACCAAAGAACTGTTCTTCGCATCAAACGAGCCATAAGCTCCTTCGATAATCGCGATCTCTACAATGCCATTATCCATAGACTGTGCAGGGATATAGGCACGGGCTACGAAGTAGCCGTTGTCACGGTAGTATTTAGTGATAGCTGAAGCGACTTCTTTAAGTGCGTTGATTCCGAGTTCTTTGTTCTCATAGGGTTTTACGAGAGAAGCAAGTGTCTCAGAACTAAAGGCGCTGTTACCGCTGAATTTGAATGATTTTACGAATGTTTTCATATCATCTTTTGCAGAGATGGGTGCTTTATATTCACCTGCTCCTACTGAAGGAAGCGCTTTTTCAAGTGCTGGTATCTTGATAGGCTCTACTTGACGTAGGATGTCTCCGGTAGTAGGGGTCGCTGCCATCAAAGCAACTGAAGTAAGAAGGGACAGAGTTAATAGTTTTTTCATAGTTTATACCTTAGTTATTTTTTTCTTTTTTAGTATTGTTATCGACGACGTAGAACTCTTGTCCGATTCCATCAGGAAGGTGAACCCCTCCAGAGACTAACGTAATTCCATTATTATTGGAAACAGGAATCCGAATCTCTTGATCTTTTGGAAAACTTTTTCGTATTTCGTCCATTGTAATCATTTTATACATTTTATCGTCTGTGACAATACCTACAATGGTGTAAGAACCTGAATCCATAGCATTGGATGAAAAGATAGCTTGAAAAGGCTCTTGCATTTGCGATATTGATGAGGGTTGATTAACAGATGCCAATGTTCCTGGAGAGCTAACAGATAGCACAGGGAGTGTATTAAGAATTGAAGCATTGTGGATATTGGTCATTATGTCATTAGTTACACTGGAAGTAGAAGGTATATCCCCCGTATTAATATTTTTCATACCCGCTACAGTGATGATACCTTGTGTTAAAGTATTTTTATCTTTGATGGTAATATTTTGTCCATCAGCATTAAAGATTCCGATAAAATCATTGTTTGCACTATCCAAAGTAATATCGTATTTTGTAGCACCATTCGCTGCATTTAGATTTGTAATACCTGATATTATGATGTCACTTGGAGCGCCTTGGACGATCTCTCCACTTGTACTATTGATCGTGGTATTTTCACTGCTTGTCAGATTTCCAATACTTATTCCGCCAATAGTATCTTGAAGTATAATATTTTTCCCATCCGCATTGACTGCTCCGATGAAATTATTGTTTCCATCGAGCGTGATATCCGCGTTTGCGCTGCCATTGTTTGCATTGATCGTTGTATCGCCGCCAACTATAATAACGGTGCCGTTTGCCTGTGTGATGTCTCCGCCTGTACTCGTAATCATTGTATCTCTCGTGGTTGTAAGGTTGCCAATGACAATACCGACTGTTGAGTCACTAATGCTCGTGTTGCCACCCACCGTGATGCTTCCGCTTGTCCCCTGACTAAAGCCATCAGCTACCGCAAGATTACCGTTGGTCGTGATTGATCCACCTGTTTGTGTTAAGTTACCCGTGGTGATATTTCCTGTCCCTGTGAAGCTTCCCCCATTTTGGATGAGACTTGTTAAAATTGTTGTTCCGCCATTACTTAAAGTGCCACCTTTTTGAGTGTAGTTATTAAGGGACATCCCTCCACTACCTATATTAAGAGTACCATTTGTTTGTGTCAGTGAACCAAGCGTTCCTAAGCTATCTATGTTAACTGCCCCTAATACATCAGCTGGGCTTACCACTCCTGTTGTATCAAAACTTACAACTACACCAGTCGGTATGATAACATTAGCAACATTCGATAAATCCGGTACTGCACCACCTGCCCAATTTGCAGGGTCAAACCAGTTACCTGTTACACCACCTATCCATGTAACAGAGCTTAGCTGAGTGATGTTTGCTGTTGTCGAACTTGTTGATGCTACCGTATAGTTTGCCGCATCTCCATTACTAAGAGTAACACCAGTGATGTTGATAGTCTTGCCTATACCTACATTCTTGTTACTAAAGGCATCCGTATGTGCCAAAGTAAACGTATCACCCGCAATTCTATCATCAGATGTTGTAACGGTCACACTTGTCGAACCATCATATACTTTATTAGTACCACCATAGGTAATAGTTAGTGTTTTTTGGATGATATTTGCAACTAATCCTGCTTGTTGTACAAGCTCATAGTTTCCTGCATCGGTTCCCGTAATGGTATTTCCCGTTACGGTGATAGCTTTTGCGGTTCCTACATTTTTAGTTGCAAAGG
>Ga0172379_10005151_pt1 | contig 18531 bp, 11 predicted proteins | sample GrowelOW334metaG_FD_119756 | JGI IMG/M metagenome (GOLD analysis project Ga0172379, IMG submission 119756) | Groundwater microbial communities from an aquifer near a municipal landfill in Southern Ontario, Canada - Groundwater well OW334 metaG | ecosystem: Environmental > Aquatic > Deep...
CGCTAGAAACTTCGAGGAAAAATTCAGCAGATTTAAGAATGCGAGCGAATTGAATAAATTAAACAAATCGAATGGAGGAAAAATAAAAGTAAGCGCAGAAATGATTGATTTACTAATAAAAGCCAAAGGAGCCTATATAGCGACTAATGGCTTATTTGACCCAACAATTCTAGTTTCACTTAACAGCGTAGGTTACAACAAAAGCTTCAACACATTAAAAGACTCACAACAAAAATCCGCATTTTCAATAAAAAAGAAATTCAAAGAAAGAATAAAATTCGATGCGCTAAAAATTAATAAGAAACAAAAAACTGTAAACTCACCAGCCGGTTTAAATATCGACTTTGGAGGAATTGCAAAAGGATATTGGGTTGATAAAACACAGAAAATTCTCGATAATTTTTTTGATAATTTCTGGATTTCTGCAGGAGGCGATGTTTATATAAAGGGCAAAAACGAAGATGCGAGCCCCTGGGGAATAGGAGTGCAAAATCCAACTGACTTGAATTCCGACATTTTGAAATTAAATTTGCCACCTCGCGGATTTGGGATTGCAACATCCGGAATAACAAAAAGGCGCGGCATTAAAAATAAAATTTCGTGGCACCACATAATTGATACTCGCACCGGCATGCCTGTAAAAAACTCCATTCTTTCCGCAACGGTAATTGCAAATTCAACTACAAATGCAGACGTTATGGCAAAAACCATTCTCATTCTTGGAGTCAAAAAAGGGCTTGCTCTAATAAATGGCATGCGAGATCATGAATGTGTAATTATTGATAAAGATTTAAAAATAAATGTGTCTAAGGGCATAAAAAAATTCTTATGAAACCAACAGAAAAAAAATCAGGAATATTAAAATTATTTTTTAGTGGCGTGATTTTTTTAATTCTATTCACTAGTTTAAATATTTTTACGGCAAATGCGGCAACCGGTTTATATAAAGATGGAGCTCCAAAAGATACCGATTTGGACGGATTAACAGATCAGGGAGAGATACAAATTTTCCATACCGACTTAAATAATCCGGATACGGATGGCGACTCTTTTTTGGATGGCGCAGAAGTTCTCGTTGGCACAAATCCACTGGATAAAAGTGATCCGCAAACAACAGTACAGCCACCTCAGCAGAAAAACATCCCATGGATATGGTATTTGGCACGCGCATCCGGGATTACAAGTTACATTCTTTTATTTTTGCTGATTGTAATTGGAACCGGCATTACTTCCGGCTATATTTTTATTTTATTCGGCCCGGTTGTAGCATGGCGAATCCATCGTGTTACCGGAATCACATTAATTGCTTTTGTTGCGACTCACTTTACAATGCTTGCACTCGACAGCTTCATGAAATTTTCATTCACAGATCTACTAATCCCCTTTTATTCCGCATTTAAACCGCTTTACCTAAGCCTCGGCATAATCGGGTTCTATTTATTTATATTAATTATCTCAACTTCGATTTTCTTTATTATTTCAAAATACAAAGCGTGGAGATTAATTCACTACCTTACTTTTCCAACATTCGTGGCACTTTTTATACACGGCGTTTATATCGGAACCGACAGCAACACCTTGGCCATGCAAATAGTTTACTGGAGCACCGGAATAATAGTTGGACTTACATTTATTTACCGCCTAATAAAAATTCCTTCCAGAAGATCTAGAATGAAAATAACGGATAAGCTTTAGCTATTTCCCTATACGTTATTTACTTCGGCGTTTTCTACCTGTCTACTTATTTCTTTTTTGATGGACCAAGAGGTAGTTTTTGAAATGCAGCAACCAAATCCTTAACAGGGCCTTTATATACACTCGGTTCCTGATCATCTTCTTGGTAAGGTCTAAGATCGCTCATATCTACACCTGTATATGTCGTTCCATCCAATTTAAGAATAGTCGCTTTGTCTGCGGCTGGTCTCTCGCCTTTTGCCGCTTCTAGCAGTTGAATAAAATTCGCACGAGCATCATTAATATCTCCTTCGTCATCAGGGATGAAAGTTAAGTCCTGTTTAATTGTATATACCTTTTCATCATAACCCATCACACGAATTTCACCCGGATTTTTTCCATCACCAACCTTTAAAACCATTGCGCCAGCCTTAGGTTCACCACCTGGACCCGCCTTCGCCATTTTAAATATTTTCTTTGGATCAAATGCTTTTTCCGCTTCTTTGTCCTCTCCTTTAGGTCTCTTAAGCACATACACTACGTCACCAACCACTCCTTTTGGAATACGTATATCACTTCTAATTACATAGATATTTTCCGCTTTGATTTCTTTATCAACTTGAGTGAGTCCTTCAAGTAATATCTTAAAGTCTCGACTAACATCTGCCCCTGTATGAGCTTCAACCAAGTCGGAAGAAATTGTATGCAGGTTTCCTCGTTTATCTATAACACTAATCTTACCAGGTTCTTTTGTTCCCCTGTCAAATTCAAGCACTGTCTCCCCCTTGGCAAGTCCATCCACACCAGACTTCAACATAAATATTTTGTCCGAACTAACTGCTTTTTCAGTCTCCTTACTAAAAGCTTTCTTTTCGCGTTGTTTTTCCGGTACACCTCTTATCAAAGCAATATCTTCCGGAGCTTTCTTATTACCATCCACTTTTCTTAAAGTTGCAGGACCAAAAATTCCATCCGGATTTGCACCAACACTTCTCTGCAAATTTTCGATGGCAGTTACAAATTTTGCTTTATTAGCATAGTCGCTATCTTTGAGAAATCCTTTTTTAACCAAAAATTTCTCCAACGAAGCCAAGGTAACACCTCCAACTTTTCCTTTATCAAAAATCTGCTTCATTCGGTCATATTTTTGATCCGGAGTTAGTTGTGCTTTTTCTTTTAGTTTTGGTAATCCTTGATTAGGTCCAGGAACATCACGCTCTGCTTTAGCAGGACCATAGGCTTTATCAATAACCTTTCGAAGTCCCTTTTCGGCGGCCATTTTTTGTCTAATCAAATCATCAACTATATTTTGCTGTGCTGTAACATCACCCCCACGCAATTGAACATCTTCCAGCTCTCTCTGCTCTTCATCAATCTGCATATCCAATTCTTGTATGTGAGCTTCGGCATCAGTAACCATTCGAGCTTTTCCTTTTTCACTGGCATCCAATGCTTTTGCACCGGCAATCACTTTTTCCAATGCGCGTTTTCCAATATCAACAATCCCCATGCCTTTTTGTTCAGGCTTATCTTTGCCTGCTTCTGGACCCACAGGCGGCCTATTCATTGCGGCGCCTTCAGGCCCACGGTCATTAAGATAAACGAAACGAGAAATTGCACTTGAACCTAGACACGTAAACAGTTTTTTCATATTTGTTTTGGTTATATTTGTTAATATACTTTATACAATTATACAACATCTGGCACAGAATAGCAACCCCTCCTGTCCTCTTTTACAGGTTAAGAGCCTTTAACTAAGCCGTAAAATTGACTTTTTACTATATTTCCCTTATTCTAAGCCTTGCCTTAAGGTCGAGTTTTGTGGGGTTATGTAATACATTCCTACAAGTACAAAGCTTGAAGGAATTTATTTTTTAACCTTTTATTTATATGAAAGGTGTCATCAAAAGGATGAACGAAAAAGGGTTCGGTTTTATTACTCCAGAGGAAGGAGGCAAGGATGTATTTTTCCATGCTAACGATTGTTCAGCTGGAAACTTCAAAGAGATGCACGAAGGCGACAACGTGACTTTCGAAATGGGTGATTCTCCAAAAGGACCAAAAGCCACAGGTGTAACATTGGCATAATTTCTCCTTTAAATATTAAAAGCCCTCCGTAAAAAGAGGGCTTTTTTTGTTAATAAGTGTGCGCGCGCAAATAAAAACACATCTTCTGCCCGGGCAGACTTTTATGGCCAAGACACGGCTTAAACAAGCCATTTGGCTAACTAAAAAAAACCTCGCAAACTTAGTTGGGAGGTTTTAATTTTAATATTTTGAACTGTAGGCTTCCCTACTCCACGAACGTTAGCGCCTTACCAATTTTGTCTGCGCGGCCTGTTCGGCCAATGCGATGAATGTAGTCGTCGTAGGTAGCAGGCATGTCGTAATTAATAACGTGGCTCACTTCGGAAATGTCCAGGCCGCGCGCGGCAACGTCGGTTGCCACCAAAATCTTAATGGAATTTTGCTTAAAAAGATTTAGAGCCTTCTGTCTGCTGGATTGTGATTTATTGCTGTGAATAGACGCAACTTTAAATCCTTTCTCCGACAAAATTACAGACAATTTTTCCACTCCACGTTTTGTTCTTCCAAAAATCAGCACTTTGCTAAATTCGCTTTTGGCGAGCAAACCCTTCAATATATCAATCTTTCTGCTGCTATCTGTTACGCGAATAATATCTTGATCCACATTGGAAGCTGTCTCTCTAAATTTTACAGAAACCGTTACCGGATCAACTAAAAACTGCTGAATGAGCGCATGAATTTCTTTTGAAATAGTTGCTGAGAAGAATAGAGAATGTCTCTTTGGCGGTAACATCGCGATAATAGCTTTAATATCTTGAATAAAGCCCATATCCACCATTCTGTCAGCCTCATCCAAAACCACAGTGTTGAAAAACTTTAGATTTACAAGACGGCGATTGGCCAAATCTTTTAATCTACCCGGAGTTGCAATCACGAAGTTTGGATTTCTGCGAAGTGCAGAAATTTGAGCACCAACATGAACACCACCAACACAAATTGAACCGTGAATATTTAGCCCTTTGCTAAATACTACAAATTCTTCAAAAATCTGCTGAGCAAGTTCACGAGTTGGAGCAAGAATCAAAATCTTTTCATTTCTATTATTTACAACTTTATTTATAAGTGGAAGCAAAAAAGCAGCTGTTTTTCCGGTTCCCGTATTGGCAATTCCAACCGTGTCTTTTCCGGCAATAATATGTGCAATAGCCTGATCCTGAATCGGAGTTAATTTGTTATATCCCTTTAGGGCAATATTAGCCTTAATTGTTGGGTGAAAAGGAAATTCCTGAAAAGTATGAACAGGTGTAAAAACACTCTCTTCTATAGGAGTTGCCTTGTTAATAAGCTTGGAAATCTCCAAGTTCTTTGGCAAACGTGCGCTGCGTCTATTAAAGCGTCCACGTTGAGGACGGCCACCGAACCCCTGGGCTTGCTGCCCAAACTTGCTAGGCTGGCCAAAGCGGCTTCCTCCACGGCTACTGGTATTGTTGTTAAAGTTTCTCATAAGGTATACATCGGGCCCGTTCTTGGTTATTTAAAGGTATTTTAGGCACGTGACCTAGAATCTATAACAATAAATCTTGCCTGTCAAGGGGCAAAGGGCAAAAACGCCTAATTTAACCAGGCTTTACAATATAAGCACGCGAATGTAACCTGTAATCGTCATTTTAAATCTGTATTTAAATTATCTATGAAAAACAGCAAATTCAGCAAACTTTCACCGGAAATCAAGAAATTGATCATAACAAATGATGGCGCTGGGGCAGGAAAAACGGGCTTTGGAGCCCTAAGTTCCGACATAAAGAAGAGCAAGGCACCGGTTTCTGCATTTGCCGAAAGAACGCTTAATCACTGCAACGGAGGTGCCACATATCAGGCGGCACTCTGGTTAAAAGAGCATTTGGCAAATGGTGGCAAATTGGTGGTAACTCTTGCCGGCGCATTAAGCTCTTTCCAAGTTGGAGTAATGCTCGCCGAGCTTATTCGCCAAGACAAAGTGCATTTGATTTCTGCAACGGGCGCAAATCACGAAGAATCGTATTATCGTTACGTTGCTCATTCTCATTATGCATATATTCCTCGCTACACAGAGCTAACTCCGGAGCAAGAAGCGGAACTGCGCGATGCAGGACTTCGCCGCATCACAGACACGTTCTTGCCAGAAGATGAAAGCGTTCGAATTATGGAACCGCACCTTTGCAAAATGTGGAAAGATGCGCAAAAAAACGGAACTCGCGCTTTTCCACACGAATATTTTAGAAGACTTTTTGCCGAAGGACTTATTAAACCGGATCCAAAAGCCAACGAAAATGATTGCTGGGCATATGCGGCTTATAAAAAGAATATTCCAATTGTTATTCCGGGTTTTGAAGATTCCACGATGGGAAATATTTTTGCCAGCTACACATACACGGGCAAATATCGCAAAGACCAATCGGTGGTGATTGACCAGAATGTTATGAAAACCGGTTTGGATTATTTCACTTCACTTTATGACTGGTATCAGGAAACTTCAAAAGACCATCCGGTGGCATTTTTGCAACTTGGTGGTGGAATTTCTGCGGACTTCCCTATTTGCATCGTGCCTTCACTAAAACATGATTTGCTTTATCCAAAAGTGCGCGACTGGGCAGGATTCGTAGAAATCGGATCTTCTCCAATGTCTTATGGTTCTTATTCCGGCGCCGGAGGCAAAGAAAAAATCACTTGGGATAAACTCTCAACAAAGAGCTATTACCAAATCATTCAGAGTGATGTTACTGTGGCATTCCCGTGGATTGCAGCTGTTCTGCTAGACCTTTAGTTAGTATAACAAAAAAGCCCCGAGGGTTTAAAAGCCCGGGGCTTTTTAAATGTAAAAATGTACTCCTATTTCTTGTGCATCATATTCCACAATAGAGCCAGAACCCATCCAACTATGTATCCAACTGCAAAAGTTAGCGCAATAAGCCCAACCGCAAATCCCAAGTTAAAATCTGCAATAACATATGGATTGCTCAAAAAATGCAGCTTCAAAATCCAATCCATTAAAAACTGCGCAGCACCAAAAGCTACCAAAATGCTCCACAAAAGGTGAAGACCACCCATTAGAGATCCAACTACGAGACCTACTCTGTTTTTATGCATACTAAATAAAGTTAAGAATTAAATATGCATATATATTCTAACCACAAAAATCCCCTGACAATTAAAATCTAATTGACAGAAGCTAACCTCGAACTATGCCTTTCCTTTTCTTTTGCGATCAACTTCCGTGAGATATTTCTTGCGAAGCCTAATGTGATGAGGAGTAACTTCCAAATATTCATCATCTCCAACAAGTTCCAGTCCACGCTCAAGAGTTACATCAAACGGTGGAATTAATTGAATTGCTTCGTCTGCACCGGAAGAACGTGTATTTGTAAGATTTTTTCCTTTTAAAGGATTAACCAACATTTCAACTCCCTGTTTTGAAACATCACCAATAACCATGCCTTCATAAACTTCCGTACCCGGGCGAATGTACATAACTCCACGCTCTTGCAAATTAAAAATCGCAAACGCAACGGCCTTGCCGGTTCCAATAGAAACCATCGATCCAACAGATCTTCTTTTTATCTCGCCAACGTGAGGCCTAAATCCAATAACCTGTGAGCATAAAATTCCTTCTCCTCGCGTATCCGTAATAAATTCGCTGCGATATCCAAGAAGTCCACGCGTAGGAATTTCAAAAATCATTCTTGTGTGACCATGTTCCGGTCGCATCTCTTTCATCACGCCTTTGCGCTTGGAAAGTTTTTCGATTATCGGACCAGAAGTATCATTATCAACATCAATTGTAACTTCTTCAAAAGGTTCATATAGCACGCCATCTATTGTTTTTAGAATTACTTGCGGCTTGGAAACTTGCACTTCATATCCTTCTCTGCGCATGTTTTCCAACAAAATTGCGATGTGCAATTCTCCGCGACCAGAAACCACAAATTCATCATTGGTAGAAGAAAAATTTACTTTAAGACCAACGTTAATTTCCAATTCGCGTTCAAGACGCTCGCGAATTTGTCTGCTCGTTACAAGTTTTCCATCTTGCCCGGCCAATGGGGAACTATTTACCAAGAAAACCAAGGAAATAGTTGGCTCACCAACGCTAATTGCAGGTAGTGCCTCCTGCTCTTCATTCTCACAAATTGTCTCGCCAATATCTATGTCTGTAATTCCGGCAATCATAACAAGATCACCTGCATCGGCTTGATCAACTTCCTTGCGTTCAAAACCATTGAAAGTTTTTACACTAGTAATTGTTGATTTACGCGCAACGCCTTCTGTATTTTTCACAATCACAGATTGTCCTTTTCTAACAATGCCCTCATAAATACGGCCAATCGCAAGTCTTCCAAGAAAGTTATCATAACCCAAATTGAAAGGCTGCATGCGAAGTGGCAGGCTTGTATCTGCCTTTGCCGGCGGAATAGTTTCCAAAATGGTATCAAAAAGCGGAGTTAAATCTTTTCGAGGATCATCCAATTTACGAATCGCAATCCCCTGTTTGCTAATTGCATAAAGAGTAATGAAATCTAGTTGCTCGTTGCTCGCACCCAAATCCATAAAAAGCTCCAACACTAAATTGTGAACTTCTTCCGGGTTAGCCGCAGGCTTGTCTATTTTATTTAAAATTACAATTGGCCTAATACCAAGTTCAAGAGATTTTTTAAGCACGAATTTTGTCTGCGGCATAGGACCTTCCTGTGCATCAACCAACAAAAGAACGCTATCAATAGAACGCAACACGCGCTCCACTTCCGAGCTAAAATCAGCATGCCCTGGAGTATCCACAATATTAATCTTTGTGCCTTTATAAAAAAGCGAAGCGTTCTTGGCATAGATTGTAATGCCGCGCTCGCGCTCCAAAACGTTGCTATCCATGCTAACCGTAGAGGCATCATCCACCATTCCCGTCTGGCGCATCATTGCGTCAACTAGAGTAGTTTTTCCGTGGTCAACGTGGGCTATAATTGCAATATTTCGAGTTTCCATACACAAAGGGAATAATAACCTGATGATAATACTGATTTGTCAGGTCCTGTCAACCTGTAAAGTAATTTTTGTGTGCCGGCAGATTAATTTGCCTTCAAAATATTAATGCATTCACCAATTCCGTCTAAGATTTGTTGCAACGAAATTAATTGATCATTATCACCATCCACACGTGCCCACATCGTCAATTTCCCAACTCCTGCCAGGAGCTCTTCGAGTCCAAGCAATATACTCGCGTTCTCAATAGACAATCTTTTTAAAAGTCTCTCGTTTTCAGAGAGTCCACTTTCACGACTACTGCTAGTTAAAAGTGCCGTTTGATAAAATCGCGATTGAAAGTCATTCAAACGAACACTTACTTCTTCTACAAATGAGCACCCTTTCCCATCTTGTTGCAGAATATAAATGCTAGCAAGTGAAGATATGTATAACGCAACCAGTTTTCTTCTACAATTTTCTTTCGCTTGCAGTACAGCTTGAATGCCAGACTCAAAATCAGCAGCACGATTAATGCCTCCTTCAGCCCCAACCGCCAGAGCACCAGATGAAAGAGCCCCCCTTCTTACTCCCTCTAATGACCTCTCTAGATCTGTATATGATGGTGGCAAAGCAGGATCACCATCAAGAGCTACCGGCAATCCATCCTGGAATTCTGGCCACCCATCTCCTAATTGATCAAAATCACTCATATATATACAAAGCGCTAGTATATAGCCAAAATCACGTTTGTCAAGACATGACAACAGGCTGAACCGACCTGTCTGGTAAATGGTATAACAAAGCTATGCAGAATTCGCAGTGCACAAAGTGTAAAAACACCTTCCCAATTTTTGAGGAAGATTTGGCGTTTTATAAAAAAATGAATGTGCCCACGCCTACTCACTGCCCAAAATGCAGAGAAGCGCGCAGGCTTGCTTGGCGCAACGAATGGAAATTTTACAAACGCACGTGTGATTTAACCGGAGAAAAAATAATTTCTTATATTTCGCCGGAAAGTAAGCAAAGGGTTTATAGCCTAAATGCGTGGTTTTCGGATAAATGGGAAAGGCGCGCAACCGGCAGGGATTATGATTTTTCGCGTCCGTTTTTTGAACAATTCAAAGAGCTGCTTACCGCAACGCCTCACATTCCCCTACTCATGGGCGATTGCGAAAATTCTCTATATACAAATTATTCTTGGAAAAATAAAAACTGCTACATGATTTCGGCGTCGGATTTTAATCAGGATTCTTATTATTCGGCTTATTTGGAACAATCTCGCGACTGCGCGGACTGTTTGTGGGTGAGCAATGCCGAGCTTTGTTATGAATGTACGGACTGCGAAAAATGCTACGACTGCGATTTTTGCCAGACGTGTAAAAATTGCCAAACGTGCGAGCATTGCACAGAATGCAGCCGCTGTGCGGATTGTTTTGGTTGCATAAATTTGCGCGACAAAAAGTTTTGCGTTTTAAATAAACAGCTCACGCGCGAAGAATATGAAAGTAAAAAAGCATATTTCTTAAAAAACCGTGGCGAACTTGAAGCGCGTTTAAAAGAATTGCGTGATCGCGAACCGGTTATGGCCATACACAATAGCAGCTGCGAAAACTGCGCAGGAGACACATTAATCAACTGCAAACGATGTTTTTTATGTTTTGATTTAATTGATTCCATAGATTGCAGATATGTGACGTATGGCTTAAAAGCCAAAGACTGCACAGACATGAATGGCGCGTCGCATTGCGAATTGATGTATGAAAGTGTCGCGTCGCCGGAATGTTACAACTGCCGTTTTTGCTCTGCGTGCTGGGTAAAATCCAGCAACTTGGATTATTGCCATTTGTGCCGCGCATGCACAAACTGTTTTGGCTGCGTGAGTTTGTACCGCAATTCATACTGCATATTAAACAAACAATACACAAAAGAAGAATATGAAAGTTTGCTGCCGAAAATTATTGAACATATGAAAAGTAATGGCGAGTGGGGCGAATTTTTCTCGGACGAAGTGAGCCCGTTTTCCTGACAGCTGCACAAGTTTGACAGAGTGCAACTCATTGCGTAAAATTGCCCCCTTATGGATCTACAAGAAGGCGACGTTTTTGATGGCAACCTTTCTGTGGCGAGAGAGCTATATGAAACATCCATGTCTCATATATTTTTAATGCAGCCTACCAATCCAATTCCAGATGGCAAAGTACCAGAAAATGTCATTTTAAAATTATCAAAATTTGACGATGAATCTACTTTTAGCGAAGAAGAACAGACTTTAGCTACTCTGGGCACAGAGGAACTAAAGAAAATGGCTGATGATTTATCAACTCAGATAGAAGAGTTATCACATTCAATGGGAGCATCCAGCAGCTTTGATGATTTTAGGAGAATGGGCCTCCTAATGAATGAGCAAGAAAAAGTAATGAATGCAATCAGAATAATCTTACATAAATTATTACTTGTAACGTTTGAAACAGAGGCTGAAGTGTCAATAACAATGGGAGAAAGATTCCCAAACCAATTCCCTCACATTATAAAAATTATAAGAAAAACAAATGGCGATATTATGGCAATCATCATGGAATATATTAAAGGTGGAGATTTATCCGATTACATGGAAAAACTAGAAAGGCCGCTTAACGAGGAAGAAATTGCTCAGATTGCAATATCTATACTCTCTGCCTTAGAGAAATTACATGCATGTGGTGTAATTTATAGGGACTTAAAACCAGAAAACGTCTTACTGGATAATGACTCCAATGGGGAAATAGAAACAATTAAGCTTACAGATTTTGGTCTAGCTAAAACAATGCGATCAGAAAAATCAATGCCTCCAAGGTTTAAATGCGGTACGCCTAATTATATGGCGCCAGAATGTCTTAGTTCAGATAAAATTATCTACGACAGACTAACCGATTTATATGCTTTTGGTGTTTTATTATATTATATGTGCGAAAGTAGAAGAACTCCGTTTGGTGGCAAAAGACAACCTAGAGTTCCCGGTGAGCAAATGAGAGAAATGAATGATGCATCCCCATTTTTTAGAGGATTAATCTCTGAATTGTTATCGGAGAATCCTAAAGACAGGCCGCAGCAACCAAGAAATATTATGCAAAAAATCGCTCAATATATTGTTTCTAAGCAACCCGAACTGAGAGCACAAGAACCTTATTACTCTGCACTTGGCAGAGTTTCCTAACAAAAAAACCTCCGAAAGATTACCGTTTAAATCCTCCAGAGGTTTATTGATTGTGAGCGATTTTGGCTTCTACTCCTTCACATTCATCCAATCGCCTTCCGTTCTACCAAAGTTTTCCGGGAAATACATTTCCGAAACAACAGTCGGCGGATTGTGGAACTGCCCTTCACTTGTTACTTGGACGTAATAATCATATTCATAAACGCCTTTGCTCAACCTATCGGCGAATAAGAACAAACGATCTGCGCGAATTTCTTTATAATTCCACGGAGAGTATCCAAAATAATAACCGTCATTTATTTCCACTTCATCATTCACATACATATCCCTTATGTCGCTCTCATAATTCGTATCCTGCAGTGAGCGTTTTGTATTTTCGAATTCAAAATTTACCAATTCAAATCCGGCCGGCAAGAAATCTTCTATCGCTACAAAGTTGCGTTCCTCCGGAACAACAACCGTAATTCTGCCATGCAGAGTTTCGCCAACTTTGGCTTCCTTTAGCGGATTCTCCATCTTTGTATCGGTTGCGCTGTAATATTTACGTTCAATATTAAAGCCTTCACTGCGTGGAGCAATCTTTTCAATTGGCAAGAAATATTTAAGCACCATGTCGTAATAAATTCTGCCATTCCCCTCTTTGGAAAAATTAATCTCCGTGCCATCTCCGCCAAGTTTCAATTCGCTAATTGCCTTAACAACTTCTTGAGTATCCAAAATAGTACTATTATTCACCGCATATTGTTTTTCTATGCTGCCATCTATATTTATAGTTGCAGAATAATTGGCCTCGGTTTCTTTTGTCTGTTTTAAATATTCCGCAAGCGCAATTAAAGCAGTTACGTTATCCTGTGTAGTTTCCCACCTGCCGTCTTTTCTGACCTTAATAAGCCAAGAAATCATCTTTGGCAACAGTGGATGAGTTGGATCAATTCTGGTTAATGCCTGCACCGTAAGCGCAGTTACTTTGGTATGAGTCATCATGTCAAAAGAACTCCCAATGTCGTTGCGAACATACGTGCCACGAGCATCAATGCGCGCCTGATTTTCCAAACTCTTTATAAGTTCTTTTACATTTGCGCTACCGGCGGAAATTTTATTTAGAGTCATTGCCAAGTATGCTTTTCCACCATTCGAAAGCAGAGCGCGATCTCCATATAAGCTGTTTGTTAAGCCAACATCAGCCTGTCCAATTTCCGACATTACAAATAGCATGTAAGCGCGATTATTTGCCCAGTAAGTATTTTTCTTGGTTTTTTTACCTTTACTATCTAATTCCAAATCTTTGTCGCTTCGCATGTAGTTTTGCAAATAAGAAACGGCGCGACTTAGAGAAGTGCCATCCACCGAATAGCCCGCTTTTTTGACTTGATTAGCACCAAATACAAAATATGCGGTTAGATATGGATAGCTCTTGCTGTCTACTCCCTGGAAATAGCCAAAGCCACCATCGTCCCTTTGGAAAGCATAAAGCCTTTGCAGTGTTTTGGAAACAAGTGTGTCGAAACTAATTATATTATTTTTCACATCGCGGATTGGAGTAAGTTTTAATTTATCCGAAAGACCAGGCAATGCCACAGCATTTTTTAGAACCACGTTTGGCAAAAGCGAGCTGAGCAATTGCTCCGTGCAGCCGTATGGATAAGTCAAAAGATAATTTAATGAACTTGAAATATATGTCGCCAATGTTGCACCGGTTGTAATTTTCAATTCACCAAGTTCCGGGTCTATAGAATCCGGGAGCAACACTTTTTCCGTGAAAGATAGGTCATCGGTAAATGAGCTAAGAGCAACGGTTTCTGGCGTTGAATAAGAATAAATCGGAAATGATTGAATCACCGAATCCGAAGCTCCATTTCCTTTGGCGCTAAACGTTATTTCCGCCAAAGTTCCATTTTCAACTTTTGGAGTAGAAACTTCCCACAAAATTTTTGCGCTTCCTCCTTTTGAAATATTAACGCTCTTTTCTTTGCTACCACTAACTTCCAAATTCTTAACATCCAAAGTTAGAGTTACGTTGCTGTTTGAATCCGTAAAATTATGAACAATCGCGCCAAGCTTGATCTTGTCTTTAAATAGAGCAAAACGAGGCAATACAGGACGAACCATAAGTGCCTTTGCACTCGTCACTTCTTTGTTGACCGAACCGAATAATGAATTTGTCGTCGAGCCAATAACTTCAATATTCCAAGTTGTTAAATTATCCGGCAACTTAAAGCTCGCAGTAACTTTTCCATTGGCATTAGTTACAAGCGCACTCTTCCAATAAGCCGTATCTTCAAATTCTCCACGTGGCTTTGCAAGCTCATCGGCACCTTTCCCAGCTCCTCCCTTTGAACCCTTCAAATCCGATATATTTATGCGCTCCAAAAGGCTGGTTAAGTTATCTGCCGTTGTAATTCCAAGCGGCTTGCTGCTATAAAAAAGCCCAATCAAATTGCGCACCGGGTTGCCTTTTAATGCGAGCAAACTGGCATCCACCGCAGCTATAGAAAGGTCTGCAGCAACAGGTTTACCATCTGCATTGGTCGTCGTAATTTCGAGATTTACAGTATCCCGAGGCTGATACCTTTCTTTGTCCGGTTTTACCGAAATGTTAAGCGCCTTGGCCTTGGCATCAACCACAACATTTGCATATCCAAGTTTAAAGTCTGGCGGATCGGTTTTATTTCCCGCTTTTGCCTCCAACACGGAAACATAAAAATTAGGAATCATCTTTTCCGTAATTGGAATTTCTATAACGTGGGCATTGGACTCAATATCAACAACTTTCGATTCAAAAATATTTCCTCTTTCAAAAGTAAGCAACGCTTTTACCTTTGCATATGGCGATTTAACAAACAGTTTTGCTGTGTCCCCCACTTTATAATCCATCTTATCTAGCTTCAATTCCATGCGATTATTATTTTCCTGCTTCCAGTTAACAACTTCGCTAGTGGTTGCATAAAAATCCACCGTCGAGCTAAACACATTGCCCAGCGAATCGTGACCTGTTGCCGTCACCAAATATTCTCCACCTTCATCCACAGAAAATTTATAAGTTTCTTTGCCATCTCCTCCGGTTGTTACGCTTGTATTGGAAACTACCTTTTGATTCAGCTCATTATCCCAATAATAAGTCCCATCCAAATTCTTCTTTTTAACATATTTCCAATCAACCTTTGCAAGTTCCAAGTCTATTGATTTGCCGGAAAGCGGCGTGCCTTTGTAATCAACAGCAATAACCTTTATAGGCATTTTTTGGCCTGCACTAACGATATATTCTTCATTCTTAACACCAACATAAAATTCTCCGCGATTTACAATTACTTCTTTTCTGCCTGTCACACTTTGATTATTTGCATCCGAAACTGTGGCCTCCAAAGTATATATTTTACTTGAATCCGGTGGCTTTGGTTTTCCCTGCTGATCTTTTTCGGAAAGATCAATTTTATGATTAACCGTTAGCTGACCATTGTCATTAAGCACGCCTTCTTTTGTAGCTAAATAGGAATCATTATAAGGACAACCAAAATAACATTTCCTAAAAGTTTCGTTATTGGTAAAGCTAAACCACTCTTCGTTATATGCATCAAAATAATAATTTTGTGCCTTCAAACTCCAAGAAACTTTTGCATTTGGAACCGGCGCGCCAAAGAAATATTTCGCATCAAGCGTCGCATTTATTTCTTCTTTATTAACATAATTATCTTTAGAAAACGAAACTTTCATTTCATATTCCGGCTTGCGATATTCTTCCACAAAGAATGAATTATAAAAATTGCCATCCAAGCAATCTCCATATTTAGGATCACTTCGTAGGCAAGTAGCAATCGAATAACGGCCAAGCGAAGCCTTTTCATCAAGCTTTAGCGAATCCGCAAAAGTTCCGGCAGCAGTTACCGGCAAATTCTTTTTATAAATACTTGTGCCACGGCTGTCGGTAATTTCCACATCAATATTTTTTGCCTCCGGCAATTTTAGAACCGCATCGTTATCATCACGCAAAATTCCTTTAAAGAAAACTTGATGCGTTGGCTGGTAAAGCGGGCGCTCGGTATAAATATAACCCTGAGTGTAACGCCTGAGTTCGGAATAACTCAAATTATAATCCCATGGAGATATTCCATCGCTCACATCACTATTCAATACAATCTTCTCGCCATTTTTCTCCGCAGTGGCATAAGTAAATGGCAATCCATTCAGATCACGCTTTGCAATGCCATCTTTACCGGTTGAAGAAGAACCTTCCAGCGGCGCTCCAGTCCTGGTGAATAGTTTTATTTCTGCGCCACTAACCGGCTGACCGGTTTTAATATCCGTAACCCAGAACAAAACATTTTTAGCTGATTTTTTAACAGCCAAATGCAAATTGGTTAAAGCCAAAATCTGGTCCGGATGAACAATGACTTTCTTAGTTCCAATATTCACGCTTTGACCTGTTAATTCATCATATTTATAATCATTTTGAATTCTATAAACTTGTGGAGAAGAAGCCCTAATATAGTAAGATCCAGCCTGCAAACCGTGGCCCAAATCTTTCTCCAAATCCACTTCTATGTATTGTTTTTCCCAATAAACATTTTTTACTTTTTCATTTATGCGTTTGTATTCAAGACAATTCTCTTCGGATGGAGTAAATGCATTCCAGCCATAGTTAGCATATGCTTGATATCCGCCACCTTCACTTACACGCGCATATTCTGTTTCTATTTCAATAACTTTTTCTGCGGAGAGTTTGCAAACTTCCAAATCAAAATTATTAAGATTGCGAGCTGCAAATACCGGCTTGGCATGCTGATCAATCGTTGCTACCGCAAGAAAATCTTTCTGCAATATTTCCAAATTGGTGTCTGTATCTTTTAGTGCCTCCGTTTTAAATTTAGCAACAAAGTCGGCGCCCAATGTTTGCCCAAAAGTGTCTTTTATAGCACCTTTTAAGGTAAAAGTTTGCTGCGTTGATGGATCCAGCAATATGCGAATATCAAGCGCAAAACGTTCCGGCGAATTTTCCTTAGCCGGTTTTTTGCAATCTAAGTAGCCATTATCATCATAATAATCACCTCCTTTCCCATCAAACCGATAAGAAGTTGCCTGAATTTTTGATTTCCCTGCTGGTTCAAATATTATTTGTTTCGCTACATCTTTTTCATCAATTTGATTACTTGTATAAACGCAGATTTGCTTATATGAGCCAGTGCCGCCAGCAGCAGGAGTAGTGCGCAAAACTTTTAGAACATCCGCAGTTTTAAAAGACCAAAAAATATCTTCTTTAAGATAAGAAACGCCTGTCGAAGTTTTCATTTCTTTATCCAGCTTTACCATGTATTTAGAAAGATTTTGCAGTTTATTCTTTGGCGTAAAAATAACGACATTTGAATCTTTAATTTCCGGACACGTTTCTTCCGAAGATTTAACTTCATCCCAGTTAGGATCACATTTCTTACCATAAGCAGCATTTAGCTCTACTTTTGGCTCTATACTAAAGTGATCTTGCACCTCTCCAAGATTAACTTCCTGATCAAAATAAAGTGTTATGCCAACAAAAGGATTAACGTGCTCTTCACCAGTACTTGGAAAATAGTTGGCCAAAAACGCTTTTGTTCTAAATTTGGTTACACTTTCGCTTTCCGACATTAAATTTCCCTCCACTCCTGCAATTCCTTTCGCAATTCTGATTTCATATTCATTGTCATAACCCCAGTCTTTTTCCGGAGGCAAAAGTGCCGCAACTTTTTTATCTTCAATTTCTTTTTCTATCTTTTTCCCGTTTTTATAGGTGATCTCGTTTCGCTTTTGATAAGCCGCTTTTAGCACCACCTCTTCGCCACCAATTTTGGAAACTTTTACATTTTTTAAAACACTTTCCAAATTAACATCTTGATTAAAACGAACCAGATATGGATCTTTACCCAACGTTTCGTAAACTTTCTTACCAACTACCGCTATGCGCGGAGTGCTAAATGTAAACGTAAATGCTTCCTCCATTTTCCCACCGTCAAGGGAAACCACATTTGCAGGAATGGTGACCGTATATGTTGTGGAATTTGCAAACCTTTCTTTTGGAATATATTGAAAAGCCGCCGTGCCAATCCATTTAAATCTACCATCTAACTGCGGGCTTATTTGTAAGGGAAAATCCTTACTTTCGGACTCATCGTAAGTTGTTAAGGAAGTCAAAGGGCGATCAAACATAACCGTGATTTTTGAATCTGTCACAGTTTCTCCATTTGGAACTGCCAATGAAACTTTTGGAGGATTAACAACCGTAAAAATCAAAACTTTGTCGTTGCCCAATTTGCGACCCAACATATTTTTTACATCGCCGGAAACCGTCACCTTATAAGTTTCCGAAATTTTTAATTTTTCATCCGGCACAAAAATCATCTTATTTAAAGACCATTCAAAATGTCCACTAACAGTCGGCTCAATCTTAAATCCGGCTTCTGCCGAACTTCTATTCATCAATTGATTAAAACTAATTATTATAGGCGCATTCGAAGAAATTTTATTATGAAAAGATTCTATATTGCTGGCGCGAATAACCGGCGGGCTAATATGAAAAAGCGTTCCTCCCACAATAAGGACCGCCAAAAGAATAGCGACTGCAGACAAAATGCGTTTTTTCATAAATAGTTGTTGCCCCGCTTAGCGGGGCGTTATAA
>Ga0172379_10005152_pt1 | contig 18524 bp, 17 predicted proteins | sample GrowelOW334metaG_FD_119756 | JGI IMG/M metagenome (GOLD analysis project Ga0172379, IMG submission 119756) | Groundwater microbial communities from an aquifer near a municipal landfill in Southern Ontario, Canada - Groundwater well OW334 metaG | ecosystem: Environmental > Aquatic > Deep...
ACCTAGCGCTGGAAAACTATCTGTACCACCGCATGAAGGCTGCCTATCTACGCCCCGATCCCGAAGACGCGAGGTTGCGGGCCTGCCGGTACACCAGCCGAGATCTCGTCCATGGGCCATATGACGACAGATCGCCGCGCCAGGTCATCGCCAGGGAGGCCCACGCCGCGGCGGGCATTGCCGACAGGTCGGTGGAACAAAGCCTGCCGGCCAAGTACATTGCCGATCCCGGTTACGATCTCGGCAAGTCCGAAAAGGGCGTCGACCTGTTTGTGATCTCAGCGCAATCACCGCCGGCCGCGCAGCAGGCATTGGCGGGCCTGGGCGCCGATCTGCTGAGAAATGTCGGCGCCCATACGCGCAGCCTGGTTCGCTCGTTGCTGAACCGCTCAGCCTTCGCCGCCAGCCGCTGAGCCGGCCAAAATTTCCCGCGCCAGCCGCGTGATTCCGGCCGGCGACAAGTCGTCTGTCGACAGCCGGGCGGCCGACTCGAAACCGGCGAAATTCCTGGACTGCGAACGCCGGTACAAGGGATCGTAATGCTGTTCCAGCAGTTCGCCGACCAGCGCCGGGAAGTCCTGGGCGGCGACCAGATCCTCCCAGCGGGAAATGGTTTCCCGGCTTTGCAATCCATGCAGGTGCTGGAGCTTGTCGACGAGCCAGCGCGGGTCGGCCAGAAAGTAATCGTAATCGCGCAACAGGAAGGCGACACGCGCCGTCGTCGTCGCATCGATATGCACGCTGGGCGCTGCCCGTATGGTTTCGAGCAAGGCGTCGGGGAGCTGCAAACTGCCGATCCGGCGGCTCTCAGCCTCCACGTACACCGGCCGCTCCGGGGTGAAGGCGGAGAGCGCCAGAAACAGCCGCGACTCGAACATTTTTTGCGAGGGTTGCGGCGCTCCGGGCAAGCCGCCCAGCACCGAACCCTTGTGCGCCGCCAGTTCCTCCAGGTGCAGTACCTGCGTGCCTTCCAAGGCCAGCGCTTCCAGCAGGCGGCTCTTGCCGCTGCCGGTGGCGCCGCTGACCACGCGGTAACGAAAACGTTGCGGCAGAATCGCCAATTGGTCCAGGACATGCCGGCGCCAGGACTTGTAGCCGCCTTCGAGACGTTGCGCGTCCCAGCCGATCTGGCGCAGGATGTGGCTGAAGGCGCCGCTGCGCTGCCCGCCGCGCCAGCAGTATACGAGAGGGCGCCAGTCGCGCGGTTTGTCGAGGAACAGGCGTTCGATGTGGTCGGCGATATTCCGCGCGACCAGCACCGCCCCGATCTTCTTGGCGGCGAACGGCGATACCTGCTTGTAGAGCGTGCCGACGCGGGCGCGTTGCTCGTCATCGAGGACCGGGCAACTGATGGCGCCCGGCAGCCGGTCTTCGGCGTATTCGGCAGGCGAGCGGACGTCGATGACCTCGTCAAACTCGGCCAACTGTGCTACGTTTGCAACCCCGCTTGCTAGCCCTTTTGACTGCCTCGCCGACATTGTTCCCGCCCAAGTTTGTGCGAACCGGATTTTACGCCGCGCCGAGCGGCAATTCTCAAGATAAGCCCGATATGACCAAATCTACACCGATCAAACTGACCCAGTTCTCCCATGGCGGCGGCTGCGGCTGCAAAATCGCTCCCGCCATCCTGACGGAAATCCTGGCGAATACGCCCATGCGGGCAATCCCACCCGAATTGCTGGTCGGCACCGAGACCAGCGACGATGCCGCGGTGTATCAACTCAACCCCGAGCAGGCCATCGTCGCCACCACCGACTTCTTTACGCCCATCGTCGACGATCCGCGCGACTTCGGGCGGATCGCCGCCACCAATGCCTTGTCCGACATCTATGCCATGGGCGGCAAACCGATCTTCGCCCTGGCGGTGGTCGGGATGCCGCTCGACAAGCTGCCGCTCGAAGTGATCCGCGAGATACTGGCCGGCGGCGAAGAAATCTGCGCCGCTGCCGGCATACCCATCGCCGGTGGCCATTCGATCGACGTGCTGGAGCCGATCTACGGGTTGGTGGGGCTGGGCATCGTTCATCCGCAGTGCGTCAAGCGTAACAGCGGCGCACGGGCCGGCGACCTGCTGATTCTGGGCAAGCCCCTGGGCATAGGCATCCTCTCGGCGGCGCTGAAGAAAGGTCTGCTGTCACCTGAAGGTTACGCCGAGATGATCGCCCAGACCACCAAGATCAATACTCCCGGCGCGGCCCTGGCGACGTTGCCGGGTGTGCACGCCATGACCGACGTGACCGGCTTTGGCCTGGCCGGCCACCTGCTGGAGATCTGTCGTGGCTCCCAACTCCGTGCCCAGCTTGAATTCGCCCGTCTGCCGCTGATCCCCGAAGCGCTGAAGTGGGTCCGCGACGGCATCGCCACCGGTGCGTCGACCCGCAACTGGAGCGGCTATGGGCACATTGTGACCATGCCGGCCGGCAGCGAGGAATGGCAGCAGAAGCTGCTCAGCGATCCGCAGACCAGTGGTGGTTTGCTGGTGGCCTGCGCGCCGGATTGCGAGCAAGCCGTGCTGGCCGAGTTCGAACGCGAGGCCTTCAAGCCGGCGGTGATCGGCCGGATGGAGGAAGGCCCGGCGGACATCAATGTTTCCTGAGCAACGGCTGGAGTCCGCGCCAGACATTGTCGAGCATCTGCGCCTGACTCGCGGCGGTCGGGTGCAGACCGTCGTTCTGGAAAGCCTCGCGCTGATCGGCGAAACCGTCGAACAAGAAAGGTTCCAACGCGACCTTATGCCGGCGGGCGAGATCCGGGTAGATCTGCCTGAACTGGCGGGTGTAGTCGACACCGTAGTTGGGGGGCAATTGCATGCCCAACAGCAGCACCCGGGCGTGGCTGGTTTTGCTGAGCTGGACGATGGCGCTCAGGTTGTCGCGCATCTGCGCCAGAGGCAGGCCGCGCAGGCCGTCGTTCGCGCCCAGGGCGACGACGACGATCTCCGGCCGATGCTGCTTGAGGACCGGCGCGAGGCGCGACAAGCCGCCGCGCGTGGTTTCGCCGCTGATGCTGATATTGGCGACGCGGTAGGGGTAGCCTTGGGTTTTCAGGCGTTGTTCCAACAAGCTCGGCCAGCTTTGCTGTTGGGCGATGCCGAAGCCGGCGGACAGGCTGTCGCCGAGGATCACGATGCTTTTCGCCTGCGGGCTGGCGGCGCAGGCGGTAGTGAAAATGAACAGGACAATTGCGAGCAAGGTGCGTGACATGATCGATGCCCCAGAGGGTACAAGTGAGTCCAAATTGCCGGTGATCCAAGTCGCCGCGCTCGGCAAGGAAGTCGTCAGCGGCGACGGTGTGTTGACGATTTTGCACCAGATCGGCTTCAGCGTGGCAATGGGAGAAGCGGTGGCGATCGTCGGCAGGAGCGGCTCCGGCAAATCGACGCTGCTCGGCCTGTTGGCCGGCCTCGACCTGCCGAGTGCCGGCACGGTCAAACTGGCCGGGCGGGACCTGGCCGGCCTCGACGAGGATGGCCGCGCCGAATTGCGCGGCAAGATGCTGGGCTTCGTCTTCCAGTCATTCCAACTGTTGCCGTCGCTCTCGGCGCTGGAAAATGTCATGCTGCCGCTGGAACTGGCGGGGCGCGGCGATGCCCGCAGCGTGGCCGAGGAAATGCTCGCTCGCGTCGGCCTGGCCGAGCGGCTCACGCACTATCCCAAGCACCTCTCGGGTGGCGAGCAGCAGCGGGTCGCTCTGGCGCGCGCCTTCGCGGTCAAGCCGCAACTGCTGCTGGCCGACGAACCCACCGGCAATCTCGACGTGGCCACCGGCGCGCAGATCATCGATCTGATGTTCGCCATGAATAGTGAGCAGGGCACCACCTTGCTCCTGGTCACCCACGACGAAGCCCTGGCGCGGCGCTGCGGGCGCGTGTTACGCCTGGTCGGCGGGCGTTTGGCAGAGGGTTGATGCGGCCGCCTGGAGGCCGCTCCTGACTGCCGACTCCAGCGTCGCGGGGTAATCGCTGGCGACATAATCGCCGGCCAGCAACAGGCCCGGCAGAGGCGTGGCGGTGGCGGGCCGAACAAGACCCGGTGTGCAGGAAAAAGTGGCGCGTTTTTCGGTGATCACCTGCGACCACAGCGGCGCGGGTAGATTCGGCACGATACCGGCAATCTCGGCATGGATGCGCTCGGCCAACTCCTGGTTCGACAATTCCAAATGGCGGCCGCGGGCGCTGATCACTGCGGCCAACAGGCCTGCCGGTCCGCCGAGCTGGCCGCGGTCGAACAGCCATTGCATGACGCCACCGGCATGGCCCAGCATGGCTGCCGACAGCCTCACCTGCGGTGGGTAACCGAGATAGCAGGTGATGATCGGCTGGTAGCGCAGTTCGCCGAGCGCATGGCGCAGGGCATCGAGCTGCGGCAGCCGGTCGATCAGCGCCGGCACATGGTAGGGCGCCGTCGCGATGACGACATGGGAATAGTTGCGGCGGCTGCCGTCCTCGGCCAGCAGGGTGTAACCGTCGCCAGCCGCACAGTCGACAGCCTGGATGGCGGTGTCGAGAAGCAGCTGCCCACCGCGGGCGGCGACATAGTCCGCGGCAGGCAGCGGAAACATCGCGCCCAGATCGACGCGCGGCAGCAGCAGGTCACTGCATGGACGTGCGGCGGCCAGGCTGTCGCGCAGCACGTTCAGGAACACCTGTGCCGACGCCGCTTCCGCCGGCGTATTGAGCGCGGCGACACAGAGCGGTTCCCACAAGTAGGTGCGTAGCCTAGCGGGCTGTCGGTGGGCATCGAGCAAGGCAGCGACGCTATGGTCGGCGGTCCCGGCCGGGAGGCGGAAGTCGTGGCGCTTCAGTGCCCCCATGAAATGGATCGCCGCGAACTTGTCGGCCCAGCTCAGGCCTTGTGCGCCGAGCAGAGCCAGAGCGAGATGCAGAGGAGCCGGCAGACGTGGCGCGGCGATACGCAGTTGCCCCGGATAGGCGAGGGTCAGCGGCAGGCGCAGCAGCAGGCGCTGCGGGTCGGCGCCGACCTGGCGCATCAGGCTTAGGGTTTCCCGGTAGGCGCCGATCAGGATGTGCTGGCCGTTGTCGACAGTGGCCCCATGGGCTTCCAGCGCGCGTGCCCGGCCACCCGGCAGCCGCGAGCGTTCGAATACCGTGACGGCAGCGCCTTGCGTCGCCAGCGCCGTTGCCGCCGCCATGCCGGCATAGCCGGCGCCGATCACCGCTACCCTGGTCATCGGTTTCAGGTCCTGAGCCAGGTTTTCCAGGCCAGCCATAACTTGCGGATCGGCGTCAGCGCGATGCGCCGGTCGAGCACGCGGCAGCCGTCGCGCTTGATCTCCGCCAGCAAGGCGCGATAGATCGCCGCCATCATCAGGCCGGCGCGTTGCGCCTGGCGGTCGCAGGCGGGCAGGTTTGCCAAGGCCTGGGCGTAGGTGTGCTCGGCGCGTTCGATCTGGAACTCCATCAGGCGGCGGAAGTTGTCGCCATATCTGGCGTTGAGGATATCGCCGAGCGGTACGCCGAAACCTTGCAACTCGTCCAGCGGCAGGTAGACGCGGCCGCGTCGCGCATCTTCGCCGACGTCGCGGATGATGTTGGTGAGCTGGAACGCCAGCCCCAGGTCGTGAGCGTACTGCAAGGTGGCGGGGTCGCGGTAGCCGAAGATTTCCGCGGCGAGCAGCCCGACCACGCTGGCGACGCGATAACAGTAACGGTGCAGCGCCTGGAAATCCGGGTAACGGGTCTGGTCCAGGTCCATCTCCATGCCGGCGATGATTTCCAGCAGTTGCTCGCGCCGCAGCGGATAGCGTTCGAGCGCAACGGCCAGGGCCTGGGTGACCGGGTGATCCGGCTTGCCGGCATATAAGGCGTCGACCTGGTGGCGCCACCAGGCCAGTTTGGTGCGCGCCAGTTGCGGATCGGCGCATTCGTCGACGACATCATCGACCTCGCGGCAAAACGCGTAGAGCGCCGTGATCGCCTGACGGCGCGGCGGCTCCAGGAACAGGAAGCTGTAGTAGAAGCTGGAGCCGCTGGCCGCGGCCCGCTGCTGGCAATATTCATCTGGGGTCATGGTCTTACAACCCCCGCCACGCCAGCAACGGCCAGTCGAAAGCCTGCAATTGCGGACGGCGACGGAACACGTCGTAGTCCGCCTCGTCGATTTTTTCCAGAATGCGCATGCCGCCGGCGATGATCAGCCGCAGTTCCAGGCCGATGCGGCCCGGCAGGCTGTGCCCCAGCGGACTGCCGGCCAGCATCATGGCGCGGGCCCGCTCGACCTCGAAGCGCAGCAAGGCGCACCAGTTGCCGTCCGCCGTGCCGGAGGCGATCTGCGCCTCGCCGATGCCGAAGCGTTGCAGGTCTTCCTGCGGCAAGTAGACCCGCCCTTTGCCCCAGTCCAGCCCGACATCCTGCCAGTGGTTGATCAATTGCAGGCTGGAGCAGATATTGTCCGACCATTCCAACTGTTCTGGGTTTTCAGCGCGATAGAGCCGCAGCAACAGGCGCCCGACGGGATTGGCGGACCGTCGGCAATACGCCAAGAGTTCGCAAAAGTCGGCGTAGCGTTTCTTTACCACGTCCTGGCTGAAGGCGTCGAGCAAGTCGAAGAATGGTTGCATGGGCAAGTCATGGCTGGTGATCGCCTGGCGCAGGCGCTTGAAAATCGGCTCGTCGCTGGTCGTGCCGGCGGCGATGTATTGCAGTTCGCGACGGTAGTCATCGAGTTGTTGCAGGCGCTCCGCCGCACCCAGGTTGCCTTCGTCGGCGATGTCGTCGGCGCTGCGGGCAAAGGCGTAGATGGCGCCGACCGGTTCGCGCAGATGGCGCGGCAGCAGCCATGAGGCGACGGGGAAATTCTCGTAGTGGTCGACCGGCATCGGCGGTGGCAGGGTAATTGAGAGCGGCAGTATAGAGGCGAAATCGCTGTTTCTGGTTACAGTACCTGCTTAGAAATCGGGGCGATGGCCACATCGACGACCGCGCAGCGTCCCTGGCGCACTGTCTGCAAGGCCTGGTGCAAGGTTTCCCGCAGGTCGTGCCGGTCCTTTACCTCGAAAGCAACGGCGCCACCGGTTGCCTCGGCGATCCCGGCGAGGCGGGCGCCGCTGCCCACGGTGACCCAGTAGCGGTCGTTCCGTTTGGCATAGCCGTCGGGGTGGACCCCGAGGGTCGACAGCTTGGGGGAGTTCCAGCCGCCGTTGTTGTAAATGATCGTCAGATGCGGTGTGGCATAGGTGCCGGCGACCCAGTAGGCGCTGCTTGGGACGCCAAACAGAAAACAGCCGTCGCCGACCAGGGCGATGACTTCCGCATCGGGATCGGCCAGCTTGGCCCCGATGGCGGCATTGATGCCCCAGCCAAGGCCGATGCCGCCGCTGTGGAAGAAGCTGCCGGGTCGGTTCAGGCGCAGGATAGGCGGCACCAGTTCGGTGCTGGAGGGTTCTTCGAATACGATCACCGTGTGTTCGTTGACCAGTTCGCGCACCGCCTCGGTGAGTTCCTCGGCGCTGATCTCGCCCCCGCTGCCCTGGGGCGGCGGCGCGGACAGCCGCTGCCTGGTGGCGGCGATCCAGGCGCAGCGTTCGGCGCGTCCCGGCGCCGGCGCGTCACAGGCGCCGGCTACGGCGAGCAGATCTTCGAGCGCTTGCTGGCTGTCGGCCAGATAGCTCGCCTGCGCCGGAAAGTGCCAAAAGCCCATGCCCGTCTTGAGCGGGTCCAGATCGATGTGGAACAGCGCGGCGTCTTTGGGCGGTGCAGTCTTGGCGACGATCCAGGGCACATCGACATCGATCATCAGAATCAGATCGGCTTCGTCCACCAGCGCATTGCGACGGTAGCTCAGGTGGTGCGGGTGGTCGCCGGGAAAATTGAGGTATTGCGGGCTGACTTCGCAGACGCCGAGCCCGAGTCGCTCGGACAGTTCGACCAGGCGCGCCACTGTCTTGGGCTGGCGGCCCAGATAAGTGGTGATCACGATCGGGCGTCGTGCCGCGCAAATCGCCCGGTAAATCTCGCCTGCCGCGGCTACAGTGAGCCCCGCCAAGCCAGCCGCCGGCCAATCGGCGGGAAGCTCCGGGGAGGGAGGCGCCGCGGCGTCCCAGATTTCCCGCGCACCGCTGATATATACGGGTCCCTCGGGCATAGTCGTGGCCATTTGCACGCCCCGCTGGAGCACGCCATCGACCATCTCTGCCGCACGCAATTCGTAACACCATTTCATGTACTGACCGACAATTTCCGGCTGGCGCGGCGTGTCCTGGATGTAGTGAATGAACTCGTTGCGCGCCCCGACGCGTTCGCCGCTGGTGGTTACCGGCGACAGTCCGGCGACGATGATGGCGGGGACACGGCCACGGCTGGCGTTGTGGACGCTGCCGCCGAGGTTCTGGGTACCCACATCGACATGGACCAGCACCATCTGCGGCCGGCGCGTGATCATGGCATAGCCGTGAGCGGCGCTGAGCGCCGTCATTTCGTGCGGACACGAGATCACCCTGGGCATGTCCACACCATCAGCATGGAAACGGGCGAAAGCCTCGATGAAGGCCGGGTGGTCGCTACCCAGGTTGACGAAGATGTAGTCGATACCCAGGTGCTTCGACAGCCTGAGCAATTGCTGGGCGGCTGTCTGCGGGTTGAGCGCCGGCATAATGGGTTCCTTGCGTGACGGTATTTAGGTATGACAACGGGAGAGCGAACCGCCACTTTATCGAAGATCGGGCTGGGCCGGAGCTTTGTGGCGAGTTCGCTCCCGATTGTTGGGAAATTCTCCCGCTTATCTACTATATTTTCAGTGTTGCAAAATAGAGTAATCAGGGTATTTCGATTGCGCTCGCCGGCGAGTATGTTTCGGGAATTCGAATTATTGAGTTGTCGACGCGGATACTCCGCGGATACTCACTTGAGTTCCGACCACCAGCATGTTATTCATGGGAACTATGAAGGCGCATCATGACCCGTAGCAACTCCTCCCACGGCGACTCCAGTTTAGCCGGATCGACAGAAGCACTACGCCAGTGGGCACAAGCGAGATTCAACGGCAGCCCCGATCCTTGGCAAAGAGGCCAGGCATCGCGCCAGGCCGAGCAGCTCGGCCCCGACCAATTGCAAGCTTATCAGGTCGAATTGGAGCTCCAAAGCGAGGAATTGCGCCGGGTGCGGGCGGTCCTGGGTGTCTACCGGGCGCGCTATCTGGCTTCCGGCGCCGGAGAGGGTGAGGAAACCCTGCGTCTCCACAGCGATATCCTGAACAGCCTGGGGCACGGCGTGTACCTGATACGCGTCAGTAACGGTGAAATTGTTTTTGCCAACCCGTGTTTTGAGCGGATGTTCGGCTACGGGGCAGGGGAGCTTCTCGGCAAGCATGTCAGCATAGTCAATGCACCGGGGCAGAAGAGCCCCGAGTCGGTGGCCAAGCTGATCATGGCGGAGTTGGCGCGAAGCGGTGCGTGGGAGGGCGAAGTTCAAAACGTCAGGAAGGATGGCAGCGTTTTTTGGTCCCATGCCAAGGTCACGAGCTTCGATCATCCGCGATATGGGCCGGTGTGGGTGTCGATGCATGACGATATCACCGGGCGGATGGGCCAGGTTCCCGACCGGGATCGCCTGCGCGTGCAGCGGATCCTGAAGCTGGCCAGCGACGGCATCCACATTATGGATACGGATGGACTACTGGTCGAAGCCAACGATGCGTTTCTGGCGATGCTCGGTTACGACGAATCGGTGATCGGGAAGCTGCGGGTCACCGACTGGGATGCGCAGATGTCGTTGGAATCCTTCAATGCGGAGGTGGACGACCTGATCAAGAGGGGCAGCAAGGGGCCGTTTGAAGCCACCCATCAGTGCCAGAATGGTACCCGCCTGGCCGTCGAAATCACTGCATCACCGATCGAGATCGAGGGCAAGACCTACATTTACGCCGCTTCGCGCGACATCACCGAGCGCAAGCGCGTCGAGGATGAACTGTTCCAGATGGCGAGTACTCTGGAGCAGCAGGTGAACGCCCGGACCAGCCGGTTGCGGGAGGTTTCCGCCCAGCTGGCCATGACCGAAGAACGTGAGCGGCGTTTGTTGGCGGAGGAACTGCATGACAATCTCTGCCAGCTTCTGGCGGTGATCAAGATCAAGCTGACCTCGATCACCGCCGCTACGTTCGAGTCGTCAGTCGGTCAAGTCGTCGGGCTGGTGGACCAGGCCGACCAGTCGGCGCGGCTGATTACCCGGGAGTTGAGTCCGCAAGTTCTGCATACGCTCGGCTTTGTCCCCGCCCTGGTATCCCTGGCCAAGGAGAAGCGACGCGCCTTCGGCATCACCATGCATATCGATTGCGATCGGGAGCCGGCTTTGCTTGAAGACGGGATGCGGGCGATGCTCTACCGTTCGGTGCGCGAACTCCTGACCAATATCGGCAAACACGCCAGGGTCAGCGAGGCCTATCTTTTCTGTAGAATCGAGCAGAGTAGGCTGCGCATCATCGTGCGCGACCATGGCTGCGGCTTCGATCCCCTGCAATATCGCGATGCATCTCCGGGACTCCATGGTTTTGGCCTCACTTCCATCTACGAACGCGTCACCAACGTCGGGGGCGAGATGACTATCGACAGCAGCCCCGGCCACGGCACCTCGATCACCTTGAGCGTGCCTTATTCCATTGCCACGGGCAAGGGCCAGCCGCCATGATCCGGATTGTTCTGGTCGATGACCATACCCTGGTGCGCGAAGCGCTGCGCGTGGTGCTGGAGCAGGATAGCAAGATGCAGGTCGTCGGCGAAGCGGGGGACGGAGAGACGGCGTTGCGGGTAGTCGATGAACTGGTAGCCGACGTGGTCGTCATGGATATCGCCCTGCCGGGGATTTCCGGCATCGAGACGACGCGGCGCCTGCTGGCAAAACACCCGGATATCAAGGTGCTGGGATTGTCTACCCATCTCGACCATGGCGTCGTGCAGCAGTTGCTGGATACGGGTGCCTATGGTTACATCGTCAAGGCCGCGGCCGGCGCCGAACTGAAGAATGGAATTCATGCGGTGATGGAGGGGCGCATTTACCTGTGTCCCGAAGTCATCGCGTTATTGGTGGCCGACAGTCTGCGGGAACGGCGCAACCCGACCTCCAGGAAATCCGACAACCATTCCCTGACCTGGCGCGAACGCCAGATAACCACCCTGATCGCGGGCGGCCACGCCAAGTCGGAAATCGCCGCCATGCTGCATATTTCGCCGAGCACAGTGGATGTTCACCGCCGCAACGTCATGAAGAAGCTTGGATTGCACAATGTGGTCGACCTGACCAAGTATGCCATCCGCCATGGGCTGGTAGTGGCCTGACGTGGCCTGAAGCCGCTACCCGGCGTCTGATAGACGTTCCTGAATCCGCGCAGCGGTGCTGGTCGTCCGGCCGCCGACTTTCCCTTCGGCCGCCCCTTCAACTCTTTCCCTCAAGTCGGCTGCCTGCCAGCCGCGGAAATGCCGTTGTCCGCAATTGTCGACCACCTACCATTTTTTCTTATAGCGAATACGGTTCACTGGGTATTTAAATTTTTCCTTGCGTCGAATATGTTTGGATTGTGAGGCGGCAAAGACGGAATCTGAGCATTCCCGACGCCCTCAATCTCCAGATTATCTACAGCAAAGGAAACCCAACATGAATGCTGCGGTACCAATGCACATCGCCAGCGCCGGGTGGGTTCCCTATGGAACCACCGCAGGCAACGCCTGGCTTGGCGCGCAAGAGGAAATCGCGGCGCTGACACTGAATGATTGCGGCTTGGTTCGCGACTGTAGCCGTGCCGGCGAGGCGTTATTCAAATACTCCCGCAGCGAGTTGGTTTGGCGCCATGTTTCCCTCCTGTTGCCGCAACTGGCGGCTTTGGAGTTGATGCAGGACGGCCACATCAATCCCCGCCTGCGTTTCCTTTGCCGCGTGGGTCACCCTTTCCAGGGCGTGACTCAAGACGGAGAACGTTTTCCCACCATACTCTTTTTCAACCGTGTCAGCGGCACGGCTCGTGAAGGAATGATACTCATCGTGCGGCCGGCACGCGAACCTGCCGGCGACGGCAGGAGCACGGCGAGCGGAGATTGCAATGCACCAGACTAACGACAAACTCGTCATCGGCTGGCTGGAACTGGCGGTCGCCACAAGATGGCATGGCGGGATTGCGGCGCTGCACGCGATCGAATTCGGCGAACATCGTTCCTGCTACGGGGTGACAGTCGATCAGCGCTGGCTATGTGGCTTGGATGGCTTGCTGACGCTGTTCGACGCCTTGCCGACCGCCGCGCGTTTTCTACAACTATTGAAAGTCGACCGCATCGCCAAGGGCGGCCGGCGCGAGTGCGACCAGTCCTCGCCAGACGCATTCCGCTGCCTGAAACTGGGCCGCACCGGCCTGTCGCCGTGCACCAGGTGCCGGGGCGAAGCACCTTGCCTTCACCCGCGTTCCACGGACGTGCTCGATGGACGCCACTGGGGCGGGCGAAAGGTCGAACGCACCGAAATTCTCTTACTTGACAGCGTAGCGGAAATGCATCCGAGGTCACTTTCAGGGGAGTCGTCATGCCAAAGCAACTTGTGAACGGCGAATATTTGCTCAAATTTGCGAAGCTGCATTGTGTCTTCGATCATTCGTTGAGCCGTGCCGCCCTGATCCGGGCCATACAGCAAGCGGAAGGCAACGCTGGTTGCTTTGGCACCGGCGGCAGTTGCGAACGTATCGATCTGAATTGCAGCTGGCGGGGAGAATGCGTGCTCGTTTCCGCAGCCTGCGGCGATGACCGGGCAAGTCCTGCCGGCTTTCGGCCCGACCCGCGACCCGCAAATTATTGCTGGCAGGGGCAAACATGAACATGACTCTCGGTATGGCAGGGGAGATGCCTGGGCGGGTCTGGCGAGCCGGGCCGAAGGATGCGGAGGGGCCGCCGCAGGTCCCTGGCAGTCCGCTGATGTGGGTGAGCATGCCGGTGATTGTGCTCGCCGTGATCAGTGCCGCCTGTGTCATGGCTGTGGGCGAAGAAAGGTTCACGGCGGCGGGATTGGCCGGATTCATCGTTTTGTCGGGCAGTGCGCTGGCATTCTTCGCCACTTCCCGTCTGAAGGTATTGCTGGATCAGGCCCGGCAGGAAGCGCAGCGGGAACTGAAGCTGGGCTTTTGCGATCGCAAGGCATCCTGCATCGGCGGCCTGGACCGGCTATGCAGCGGGGTGCTGCCGGTCTGGGCCGGGCAGATCGACATGGCCCGCACGCACACCGAAGGTTCCATCACCGCCCTGGCGAACCGTTTTGCCAACATCAACCAGCGCATTGGCGTCACCCTCGCCTCATCCCAGGGAGAGAGCGGTGATGGACTGATTGCCGCGCTGGGCGAAAACGAGGTGGAGCTGAATTCCATCATAGCGACCTTGCGTTCTGCCCTGGCCATGCAGGAGACCATGCTCGGCGAAGTGACCTCCCTGTCGACGCTGACCGAAAGGCTCAAGCGCATGGCCAGGGATGTGGGGGATATCGCCAAGCAGACCAACCTGTTGGCCCTCAACGCCGCCATCGAAGCGGCCCGCGTCGGTGAAGCGGGGCGTGGTTTCGCCGTTGTCGCCGACGAAGTGCGGAAACTTTCCACGCTTTCCGGCGAAACCGGCAAGAAAATCGACGAGACCGTGGAAACCGTCAACCAGGCGATCGGCAGCACTCTGAAGATCTCCCGCCAGTATGCCCAGCAAGACGAGGAAATGATCGTCAATTCAGAAAAGGTGATCAAACACGTAGTTGGCAGCGTGCACACGGCGATGGCCAGTCTGACGGACGCTTCGACGGTGCTGCGCCAGGAAACCCAGTCGATCGGTGAGGAGATTTCCGAAGTCCTGGTGGCGCTCCAGTTCCAGGATCGGGTCAGCCAGGTGTTGAGCCACGTCGGCAACGACATGGCCAAACTGAAGGAACGCATCGCCGACCAGGAGCGGCAACGGGATGCGGGCGGTAGCCCCGCAGCGATCGACGCCAGCGCCTGGCTCGATGAGCTATCTCACACCTATACCGTACCGGAACAGCATGTGGTGCACAACGGCGGTACGTCGCCCGCGGCGGCGGCGACGGAAATCACTTTCTTCTGAACCCAAGGAGACCTGCCATGACAAAGAACATCATGATCGTAGACGACTCCGCCTCGCTGCGGCAGGTGGTGAGCATTGCCCTCAAGGGGGCTGGTTATGACGTCGTCGAAGCCTGCGACGGCAAGGATGCCCTGGCCAAGCTCGATGGTCGCAAGCTGCACCTCATCGTCAGCGACGTCAACATGCCGAACATGGACGGCATTTCCTTCGTCAAGGCGGCCAAGCTCTTGCCGGATTACAAGTTCACCCCGGTGATCATGCTCACCACCGAGGCCGGCGATAACAAGAAGCAGGAAGGCCAGGCCGCCGGCGCCAAAGCCTGGGTGGTCAAGCCCTTCCAGCCGGCCCAGATGCTGACGGCGGTATCCAAGTTGGTCCTGCCTTGAGGGAGCCATGATGAGAAAGAAAAAGACAGTCACCCGCATCGACATTCTCGGCGACCTGAACATTTTCAATGCGGCCGAACAAAGGCAGCGCCTGCTCGACGCCCTGGAAGCCGGCAACGAAGTGGAAGTCAACTTATCCGAGGTCAGCGAGATCGACAGCGCCGGCATCCAGTTGATGGTCGCCGCCAAGCGCGAGGCGGCAAGCCGCAACACCCTGCTGCGCTTTACCGACCACAGCCCGGCGGTCTTCGACATTCTCGAGCTCTGCGACCTCGCCGGTCATCTCGGCGATCCGCTGCTGATCCATTCCCGGCCGTGACAAGGAATTACCATGAACCTGGACGACGCCCTCCACACCTTCATCATCGAAGCCCGCGAACTGCTCGAGCACATGGAAGACGCGCTGCTGCGCGTCGAGCAAGAGCCCGAGGATGCGGACACCATCAATGCCATCTTCCGCGCCGCTCACACCATCAAGGGTTCCGCCGGCCTGTTTGGTTTCGACCATGTCGTCGAATTCACCCATGTCGCGGAAAGCGTGCTGGATCTGGTGCGCAGCGGCAAGCTGAGGATCACCTCCGACCTGGTGGCCACCCTGCTGGGGGTCCGTGACCACCTGGGCGTCTTGATCGCCCACATCGCCGACGGCGCGGAACCGGACGCGGATACGCACCGCGCCAGCGCCGAACTGGTGGCCAAGCTTCGCGCGGTCCTCGGCCAGACGTCGCCGGCCACTGCCCAGCCGCCGGTTCCGGTGACCCAGGATGGGCAGGTCGAGACGCAAGCGAGCGACGCAAGCGACGGCGTCGCCACCGATAACTGGCATATTTCCTTGCGCTTCGGCGCGGATGTGCTGAAGAACGGCATGGATCCCTTGTCTTTCATCCGTTATCTGACCACCTTCGGCAAGATTGTGCATATCGTCACCCTGGTGAATGCCGTACCGCCGTTGTCGAAGCTGGATCCGGAAGTCAACTACTTGGGTTTCGAAATCGTCTTCCAGACCGACGCCGACAAAGCCACGATAGAAGGGGCCTTCGAATTCGTCCGCGACGATGCCCGCATCTGCATCCTGCCGCCGCATAGCAGGATTTCCGAATACTTGCGGCTGATCGACGAGCTGCCGCAGGATGAATTGCGCCTGGGTGAAATCCTGGTACGAGCCGGCACGCTGACCCAAAAGGAGCTCGATGCGGCCTTGACCAGCCAGACCGCCAAGCAGGACGAGGCACCCCGCCCGATCGGCGAGGTACTGGTGGATCAGAAGATGGTTCAGCCGCGGGTGGTGGAAGCGGCGCTGGTGAAGCAGCAAAAGGTCAAAGAACAGCGGAGCGCCGAATCCGGGTTGATCCGCGTCAATGCGGAGAAGCTCGACCAGCACATCAACCTCATCGGCGAACTCATCATTGCCAGTGCCGGCGCCAGCCTGATCGCCCAGCGCGCGGCGCTACCGGAACTGCTGGAAGCCGCGGCCCGGCTGTCCCGCTTGGTGGAGGAAGTGCGCGATTCCGCCCTGACCCTGCGCATGGTGGAGATTGGCGCCACCTTCAACCGGTTCCAACGCGTGGTGCGTGACGTCAGCGCGGAACTGGGCAAGGACATACGCCTGGAGATCAGCGGCGCCGATACCGATCTGGACAAGACCGTGGTGGAAAAGATCGGCGATCCGCTCACCCACCTGGTGCGCAACTCCATGGACCACGGCATCGAGCCGACCGAGGTTCGCCTGGCGCGCGGCAAGCCGGCCCATGGCACGGTCCGGCTGAATGCCTATCACGATTCGGGCAGCATCGTCATCGAGGTCGCGGACGATGGGGGCGGCCTCAGCCGCGAGCGCATCCTGAAGAAGGCCGTCGAGCGCGGCCTGGTCAAGGACGATCAACCGATATCCGATCCTGAAATTTACAACCTGATCTTCGAGGCGGGGTTCTCCACGGTCGAGCAGGTCAGCAACCTCTCCGGCCGCGGCGTCGGCATGGATGTGGTCAGACGCAACATCGCCGCGCTGCGCGGGACTGTGGAGATCGACAGCACAGAAGGCGTGGGCACGACGATGCGCATCCGCCTGCCGCTGACGCTGGCCATCATCGATGGCTTCCTGGTGGGGGTGAGCGGCTCGGCGTTCGTGGTGCCTCTCGACATGGTGGTCGAATGCGTGGAGTTGTCACCGGCGGAGACCGCGGCCTCGCAGGGCCGGGATCACCTGAACCTGCGCGGCGAGGTGCTGCCTTACATCCGTCTCAAGCAACTCTTCGGAATCCCCGATCCGGCACCGGCGCTGGCCGACACCGAGGACGGGGAATCTTTTGACTGCGGCGAGATGCTGCGGCGCGGCGGATCGGCAACCGCCATTCTTACCGCGGAAGGAGCGGCAGCCCTGGCGAGAGATCCGGAACTGGCCTTCCTGTTGCATCCCGTCCAGCGGGAGAACGTGGTCGTGGTGCAGTATGCCGGCCGTCGTGCCGGGCTGGTGGTGGACAACCTGATGGGCGAGTTCCAGACCGTGATTCGCCCGCTGGGCGAGGTATTCAACGGCATCGACGGCATCAGCGGCTTCACCATCCTCGGCAGCGGCAACGTCGCCCTGATCCTCGACGTACCGGGACTGGTGCGCCGCGTCGCCGGCAGGGAAGTCCGCCGCAACGCCAAGGCCACAACCTATGCCCTCGCGGAATAAGCAACGAAAGAACAGGAGAATCGATCATGTGGACCAATCTTAGAGTCAGTTTCAAGCTTGCCGCGGGCTTCGGCGCCGTCATCCTGCTCGCCATCGCCCTTGGTTCCGCCTCCTTCTGGCAGGTACGCACCATCGGCGGCGTATGGGACGGCTTCGAAACGGTGACCCTGAAGAAGCGCGACGCCGCGACCAAGGGATTGCAGGGCCTCCAGGACGGCATTCACTACTTCAAGAACTTCGTCCTGCGCGGCGGCGACTACGCCAACAAATTTGGCGGTGCGATGACCAACATCGACCGCGCCGTCAGCGACTACCGCAAGGCAGGGGAAGTCAACGCCGACGAGGACAAGCTGCTGCTCCAGATTGCGGAGGGCGTCAATGGTTATCGCAAGGCGATCGAGGAGGCACAACGCCTCGCCGCCGAGCGCCAAACTTCCAACCAGATCGATCTGGCGATCAAGGGCGCCGACAAGGTGTTGAACGACGGCTTCGTCGGCCTTCTCGAAATCAATGCCAAGCGCACCCGGGAGGCCGCATCCGGCATACGCGCGGTCGTCGCCACGGCGTCACAATGGATCGTTGTCTTGAGCGTGGCGATCCTGGCCTTAGGCGTCCTTGCCTCCTGGCTGATCGGGCGCGCCATCACCCGGCCGCTGGCCGTGGCGGTAAACGCCGCCAACGCCATCGCCGCGGGCGACCTGACGGTCAAGATTGAGGCGGATTCCAAGGATGAAACCGGGCAACTCAAGGCCTCGATGCAGCGCATGACGGCCGCGATCCAGGCCCTGGTCACGGATGCCAAGCTGCTGTCGGTTGCCGCGGTGGAAGGCAAGCTGGCGACGCGCGCCGATGCAAGCAAACACCAAGGCGACTTCCAGAAGATCGTCGCCGGCGTGAATCAAACCCTGGATGCGGTGATCGGCCCGCTGAACGTAGCTGCCGGCTACGTCGACCGCATCTCCAAGGGCGACATTCCGGCCAAGATCACCGACAACTACAACGGCGACTTCAACATCCTCAAGAACAACCTCAACACCTGCATCGATGCCGTCAATGCGCTGATCGCCGATGCCAGGATGCTTTCCTCGGCCGCCGTGGAGGGGAGGCTCGGCACTCGCGCCGACGTGGCCAGGCATCAGGGCGACTTCCGCAAGATCATCGAAGGCGTGAACCAGACTCTGGATGCCGTGATCGGTCCGCTCAACGTGGCCGCCGGCTATGTCGACCGCATTGCCAAGGGCGACATCCCGCCGAAGATCAGCGATGCCTACAACGGCGACTTCAACATCCTCAAGAACAACCTCAACACCTGTATCGATGCCGTCAACGCCCTGGTGGTCGACGCGAACATGTTGTCCCAGGCGGCGGTGGACGGCAAGCTTGAAACGCGTGCCGAT
>Ga0172379_10005153_pt1 | contig 18516 bp, 17 predicted proteins | sample GrowelOW334metaG_FD_119756 | JGI IMG/M metagenome (GOLD analysis project Ga0172379, IMG submission 119756) | Groundwater microbial communities from an aquifer near a municipal landfill in Southern Ontario, Canada - Groundwater well OW334 metaG | ecosystem: Environmental > Aquatic > Deep...
CGCAAGGATTGGGCCTCCTAAGGTAAGACTGGCGATGGGGGCTAAGTCGTAACAAGGTATCCGTACTGGAAGGTGCGGATGGATCACCTCCTTTCTAGGAGCGTAGGGCACACGAGCCCGAAACATCACGCCACACTATTGGTCAATGAGTGTCTAAATTTAAAATTGACCTAGACTCTCTGGCACATCTGAGACGATTAAAAGTTGTTTTTCTTGAAATCAAACAAATTATCCCACTGTAAATGTGGGTTTTTTGTGCCTAAATTTGGTTGATAGGTTGATAATAACCTATAGAAGTGGTATATTAGCATATAACTTTGACATACAGGAGGCGCAAATGTTTGAACTCATGTTTTTTGTCGGCTTGGCTGGGACTGCCGTGTATTTTATCGGCCGTGCGGTCGTTGATCATTTTGATCCGACCCGAGGCAGTGTCAAGTAGTTGCTACATCCAAGAAGTACCCCCGCCGGAAGGCGGGGTTTTGTGTTGTGAATTACACGAGCCTAGGTTAAAATATAAAGGTGGTTTTGGGCGCTTAGCTCATCTGGTTAGAGCGCGGTCCTGATACGAGCTTGCTCGTCATCTGTTCAATAATCACAATTATTGAACTATCAGACTCCGCTTCCTCGTATAACTGCGCCCATAATAGCTACGCATTATGGTCTGGCTATAAGACCGTAAGTTAAAATATTAGTATTGAAGTATTAGTGGGCGCTTAGCTCATCTGGTTAGAGCGCGGTCCTGATAAGACCGAGGTGCTTGGTTCGACCCCAAGAGCGCCCACTAATACTTTATAACTCAAGAGATGGTTGTTCCGAGCCATGAGCGCCCACAAAGTATTTATGTTACGGTCCTGATACGAGCTTGCTCGATTTCTCAGGATAACTGCGTTATCCATCTGAGAAATTCTGCGCTTCCTCGTATACTGAAACACCCATAATCACTTCGTCATTATGGGGTTGGTATAGGACCGAGGTGCATGGTTCGACCCCATGAGCGCCCACAAAGTATTTATGTTACGGTTCTGATACGAGCTTGCTCGTCGCCTTTTCAATAACTTGAATTAGAGATATAGATAATTCGTATAGATTTCTGGTCAAGGCCAGGAATGACGGGGAGTGGTTTGAGAATTACATTGAGAACAAAATACATAAAAAAAAGGACAACCGAGGTTGTCCTTTTGCGATGATGATCAGAGAGGATAGGTGGCCACCGGAAAGACAGTAGTCCCCCGGATTTCGAAGCGGATAATGGCATTGTCTGGGAGCCTTTGTGCCCAGGCTAGCTGTCGCTCCAGGTTTTTGATGAAATCTTGATCACCTCCGCCTGCAATGAAGACTTCGAAGCGGTCGATGAATTCATCTCGTGAATATTCTTCATGAACATTGAACTTGGGGTCGAAAAGACCAGTCATGTTTCCTCCTGTAGTGGGAATGTGCTTTTGCGTATTATACGTCAGGTTGAGCCTTTTGTAGTGATTAAGAGTCGGGTTTAATAGAAAATGGGATAAAATTAATACAGAGATGGCAAAGTATAAGTGGGGACTTGAGAGGTTATTTTTTGTTTTTGTTTTGGCTTTCGTAACAACATGGCTGACACTGAATTTGTTTTCTGTGGGTGCGAAAGAATCAAAGGTGGGACGCATTATCGATGGGGACACGTTGGAGCTGAAAAGCGGGGAGAGGGTTAGACTATTGGGAGTGGATGCTCCCGATAATGGAGAGGAGGGTTTTGAGAAGTCTCAAGCTCTGTTGGAGGAGATGATGAGAGATTCTAAGGTGTGGATTGAAGGCGATAGGTATGAGGAAGATCAGTATGGAAGATTATTGGGATGGATATGGATAGATTGCGAGAGTGAGCCTCAATTTAAGCCTGATGATTATATGGAAAATGTATATTTGAAGAATAGGGGAAATACGTATGTAAGGTGGGTGGAAGAGAATCCGGTGGGATGCAAGGGTGGCGTGCTTGTCAATGAACAGCTATTAAAGATGGGTTTGGTAAGCCCATATTTTGTGGATGGTGATGGAGAGCTGAAATATGAGGAAAGATTGAGACAGGTGGATGTGACTAAGTAAGACAAGGGTGTGAAGAAAAATGATCGTCCGACTTTTATAGATTCCTGGTCAAAAGCCAGGAATGACGAGGTATGGGTTGCTTGGTCGAGCACTCCTCTTGATGACGAAGTGAAGTAAAATATCATTTGTGAGTAATGGATTATGGGGAAAACTACCGTTTCCTATTGTGGGAATGTCGCCGATGGATGGGGTGACGGATGCGGCATGCCGATTTATCGCTAAAAAATACGGTAAAGCAGATATTTCTTACACGGAATTTGTAAGTGCCGAGGGACTCTGGAGAATAAAGAAAAGAGGAGAGATGGATCACAAGATTTGGAATGAGCTGAAATATGATGAGCTCGAGAGGCCTGTAATAGCGCAATTATTTGGAAGTGACCCCGATTCTTTTTATGAGGCAGCGAAAATATTAGTGGAAATGGGTTTTGACGGAATTGATATCAACATGGGCTGTCCTTCGCCAGGATTGGAAAAAAGAGAAGGTGGTGCAGGATTGATGAGAAGTAGAGGTAGAGCAAAAGAAGTGATTGAGGCGACCAGGAAGGGGGTGGTGGATAGGCTTGAGATTGCTTCGTCGAGTACTCCTCGCAATGACAATGTGCAGATACCGGTGAGTGTGAAGACAAGATTGGGAAGTGCTACTCCTGACCCGGAGTGGTGGAATTTCTTGGCTAATATGGAATTGCCCGCTGTAGCGATGCATGGAAGGACTTTTAAACAACTTTACGCAGGCGAAGCCGATTGGGATGTATTGGAGGAGGCTGGTAAAGTGATCAGGGAGAGTGGAGCGAAGTTTTTGGCTAATGGGGATGTAAAGAAAATAATGACCGGGGAGGAAATTTGTATAGATTCCCGCTTGCGGGAATACCCTTGCGGGAATGACAGGGAGGAGGAGGGTGTGGATTCTTGCCCCCCGACTGTGAGCGTCCCGACTGAGAATCGGGACTTAGCACTGCTGTGCTGCGCTCGCAATGACGAGGTGGGATTTGGGGATGACAGGGGATGCAATGATGGTAGGGTGGTTTTGACTAATGGGGTTGAGAGGTCGATTGCAAATTTTGATGGGGTGTTGATTGGAAGACAAGCTTTGGGAAATCCATGGGTGTTGAGGAAAGACGGCTATGAGCCGACGAGAGGAGAAAAATTTAAGGTGGCAATAGAACACGCAATCAATCACGAGCAAATCTTCCCAGAACATTTTTTGTCAGTGAGGAAGCATTTGGCCAGTTACGTGAAGGGATTATCCGATGCAACCGAGTTGAGGAAAAAACTGGTGATGGCAGAGAACTCTGTGGAGGTAGAAAAGATATTATCCGCAGAGGTGGAGTAATAATTCGGGATTGTGCTTATGGTATATGTTAGGGTAGGATATGGGTATGACTGAGAAAAAGAAGTTGTTTCGGACAGTAAGTCAAGAGCCGGCGTTTGTTTCGCCAGAGGATAGTCAGAGGATGATATTGGATGCAATCACTCTGTTGCAGCAAGTCGAGAGAAATTATATTGGCCGTGATAGTGTGACAGTGGCACTGCGCCACAATGATCCGATTATGGTGATTTGCGGAAGTGATTTGCATGCGGGTAGCATTACCACCGATTACAAGGCTTTGACAGAGTTGAGAGATTATGCGCTTGAAAATGACAATGTAGGAATAGTACTTTTGGGAGACGAGGTGGAAGGATTGAAAGAGGCGTACATGAATACCAACACTGCCAGAACACCGATTGATTTCCATCAGCAACTTGATTTCATGAGAGGGTATTTCCTTGAGCCTTTAGCAGAACAGGGTAAGTTGTTGGCAATGGTTTCAGGGTATTGGGGACATCCTGGATGGGCAGAAGACGCGACTACGATAAATACATGGAGAATAATGACCGACGGACTGGATATACCTCTTTTGAGAAACGGCGGTGAACTGAAAATAAAATTTGCCAATGGACAGATACAAACACAGGTTATTTGGCACAATCCACCAGGAAAAAGTAGGTTTGATCCGGTTTCCGGGTTGAGAGATGCAGCGTTTCCGGTGAGCGAACAGAGTAGGGCCGATGGATACCTTAGTGGACATATCCATCGAATGGCTGTAGCTAAGGAAATTTATTCTGGTGCGAATAATGCTGTGTATTATATTTCTTCCGGAACTACAAAAGGCTCTTCTGCTACGGTGCCGCCAGATAGATTTGGCGTAAAGCTTGGATTGCCCTTGGCGGATCCTTTGGGGCAGGGAGTGATCTTAGAGCCAAAACGGAAGAACAAAGGTGGAAAAAACTACCCCTTTTCTTCGTTTGAGCAAGGACAAGTGGCCTTTGATGCTTTGAATCTTTTAGACAATGCTGAGAGACAAGGGATTAAAGATGAGCTTATCGAGGAGATAAGAAGTAAGGTGGAAGATAAACCTGAAATATCTTTGATTTCCGGGTCTAGTAGGATGAGTGGACGAGAGTATACCGAGGAGAAACCCACGGAGACTTTGAAGGTGAGTGGAGAAATGGTGGAGAATCCTTATTCGAAAATGAAGATGAGAGCCCCATATGATGCACTGACATATGATGTTAGGACAAAATTACCCGTAGCACTACATCTTATTAGCAATGCTCGTTTGGGTAGTAGCTCTGAAGGGTACACTGACCTAATAAATTATCAAGCCGAATTGATAGCGAATAATCCACATGCTTTGGTAGTGTATTTGCGAAATATGATTGATAAGGAAGCTGGACGTATGGGAGAGAGGACGGATATATTGGACAGATTTGTAGAGTTAATTAATGGATCAAAGGAGCAGACTTTGGCTGTGATGATGTGTGAGTCTTTGCGTCAAGGATCCTGGAAGAAGTCTGTAGGGAAAAGTATTGAACAAGCTCCTCTAGCGCCGGGTTCATATTTGGCCAACGAAACAGAAGTACCGTTAATTCACCATCTGTCGCTGATAAAAATGGCTGTAGGACCATCGGTAAAATTAAAAGAAAAACCACTATATATCGGGGCATTTGCTGATAAACTGCTCATGCATGGATCTTTCTCGAAACCAACTTATGGACTAAGACGCATGTATGATCTTTATACTCAGGAGAAACCGGGCTTTGTAGCTGGAGGGCATATGCCTCATGCAGGGACGATGACTTTTTTCGACGGGTCAAATCCTGTAACAGATCATCCGATGCTGATTGCTCCGGGTTGGTTCGCAAAATATGTAGATACAATGGGGAAAGGAAATGTAATGCCAGGAGCTGAGCCTGGGCAGGCAATTATCTTTATGCCGGGAAAATCACAATCAGATTACCTTGCCTTTCCCACTGTAAATAGGGACGAAACTGCATTTATGCATGATGCTTTGACTCTACTAAGAGGATTGGAAATTTTGGGTCTAACAGACCAGGTGCTAAAAAGAAAAAAATAAGTACATTCTGGGAATGTATTTATTTTCACATATCATGATGGTATATTGGGGTTATGACTAAACTCCTGATTATTGAGGATGATGCGCTATTGAACGAAGCGTATAAGAAGAAATTTGAGGAAATTTATGAGTTGCGGTTTGAGACGGATGGTGAGAAAGGTTTGAAGGCGGCAACAACCTGGGAGCCGGATTTGGTTTTGTTGGATATATTTTTGCCGGGTAGGTTGAATGGTTTGGATGTACTGCAACAAATCAGGAAGGAAGTTAAGTTGGCAAAAACTCCTGTATTCGTGGTGACTAATTTACCTGATGCAGAAGATAGAGTGATGCAGCTGGGTGCGACTAAATGCTGCATGAAAACAGATGTGGATTTAAATAAGGTAGCTGAGGATATAGAACATCTATTGGCTAATGTATCGTAAGAGTCCAGTAGTAAATGTTACAATGATATTGTGTCCAGAGAGATGATAACGGAAGATAATAGAAATAAATTTCGTAGAGCTTTTTTGGGAGTTGTTACTTCTGTTTTGATTGTGTTAGTAATATTCTTGGCGTGGAGATATGTGAGCATTACGGAGGAAGAGCAGAGGAACAAGGCGTATGAAAAGGAAGTTTCAGGCGTGATTGATAACATTGAGACGAGGCTGGCTTTCATGGTGGAAACTCTTTACCATGTGAGAGGATTGTTGTCCTTAGAGGAGATTGATTCGCAACGATGGAGGGAATACTTTTTATCTGCGGGTATTGAGGATAGATATCCAGATTATTTTTCGTTTGCCCAAGTGGATATTGTGGAGAGAAGTGACCTAGACAAATATATTGAGGCAGTAAAAATTGAAGAAAAGGGCAACCAAGAGTATCAGTCATTTTTTGTTTTTCCAAAAACAGATAATGAGCAACTCTATCCAATAAGGTTGCTGCATACTTTTGATTCGGACATTGGATTACTTTATGGTTATGATGTTGGATCATCGGCTTCAGTTTCAGATGCGGTGGCTGAATCTATGAGAACGGGTGGACCTTCGATCTCTTCGCTGACTAATCTTAAATTGATCATTCCATCCAGTGACAAAACAGGTTATGTTATAGCCTTGCCAGTGTATTCAAGTAGCAGTGCTTTTGAGCTACCTCTTGAACAAAGAAACCGTTTGTTGACAAAATTTATCGGTGCGTGGGTTGATGGCGATAAACTTTTTAGCGATATGGTTATTGCTGGGGATATTGACAATACCTCGCTTGATTTTGACGTGCTTGATGGTGAGGTGGTGGTGAAAAAAGGAATAGATGAAGTTACCGAGAGGAATTACGAAAAGGAAATCAGGCTATTAAATAGGAAATTCCGTATATTATTTTCAGGATCAGAGAAGATGAAACTGCCATTTTTACAGGAAAATCTGCCTCTGTTTACAATAATTATTGGGGTAATAGTGATGGCGATGTGGTACTGGACTTTGATTTCGATCCTGACCTCCAGGAAGAGAGCTGAGGAGCTGGCCAATATAGCTACAAAGGATTTGAAAAAGTTCAAGATGGCTGTAGAAGGTGTGTCAGACCACGTGATTATCACTGATCCAGAAGGAGTGGTTATTTTTGCTAATAAAGCCGCATCAAGAATAACCGGATATTCAGACAAGGAGATCTTGGGGCAGAAACCTTCTTTGTGGGGTGGTCAGATGCCGGTAAGTTTCTATAAAAAAATGTGGAAAGTGATAAAGGTGGACAAGAAACCTTTTTATGGACAACTGACTAACAGAAGGAAAAGTGGTGATTTATATGAAGCAGAGGTAAATCTTTCACCAATTCTAAATGATAAGGGAGATTTGATATATTTTGTTGGCATTGAAAGAGACATAACAAGAGCAAAATCACTGGATAGGATGAAAACAGAGTTTATATCGCTTGCAAGTCATCAGCTGAGAACTCCGTTATCGGCAGTGAAATGGTTTGGAAGGATGCTGCTAGCCGGGGATGCAGGGAAGTTGACTACCCTTCAGAAAGAATATCTTCGTAAGATAATTACTAGCAATGAGAGGGAGATACAACTGGTGAATTCGCTGCTTAATATTAGTAGGATTGAGTCAGGAAAAATAGCTATCGTACCTAAGCAAACTAATATCGAGGATTTGATTAAATCAGTTGTGTCTGACGTGGAAATAAGTGAGGGCAAAAAGATACGTAAGATAGAGGTCAGTGTGGAGGAAGGTATCCCTTTACTTAATGTAGATCCTGATCTAATAAGACATGTGTACATGAATTTACTTACTAACTCAATTAGATACTCCGGTGATGGAGGACTGATTAAGGTAACGGTAGGTATAAAAGGAAGCAAGCTGATTTCCGAAGTGAAGGATGAGGGTATTGGAATTCCTGCGGGAGAACAAGGAAGGATTTTTGAGAGATTCTTCCGAGCTGCCAATGCGATGAAGAGAGAAACGGAAGGAACTGGCCTGGGATTGTATTTGGTAAAAACAATTGTGGAATCTTCCGGTGGGAGGATCTGGTTTAAGAGTAAAGAGGGAAAAGGTACGACATTCTATTTCACATTGCCACTGACAGGGATGAAAGAAAAGAAGGGTGAAGTGACATTGACATAAAGTGTGAAGAGGGTAGAGTTATGGTTAAATTATGTTGCGATGATTTCTTTTATAGACAGAAGTGAAATTTGGTTTGGGGATAAGCCTTTTGGGTGGACTAATTTGAATCTGAAGGAGGTCTTTCGAGAGGTAAAAAAGGATAAACAAGTTGAGGAAATAGACTTGGTTTTGGGAAGTGAGATGAGCTATCTGGTGGCGGTCAAGATAGATGAAAGTGAGAAAATTGACAGAGAAAAGTCGCTGAAAATAGCTGAAGCTAATTTACCGTTTGTTCCCGTCAGTGAAGGATTTGATTGGCAGATAATTTCTTTGGGTGAAGGAGATAACTGGCTTCAAATTGCGGCTATAGAACCTGGATTTCTGGATGTGCTGATGAAGGCTGCAAAAGCGACAGGAATCAGAATTAGAAGAACCGTGCCGGTGGCAACCTTATTGGCTGCCAGATCGAAAACCAGTGATGCTCCCGTATTAATTAAATGGATAGGGAAGGAAAGAGTGTCGGTGCTGGCGATAAAGGGATTGGTCGATTACATGGGTAATGAGGAAGATGAAAAGATTAATGCTTATGCAAGACGGAAGTGGCATTTGGCAGTAAATCCAGAACAAATCGTTTTGGATGAGAGGGATTTTGACTTCGTACGAGAACTAGAAAATATCGATACTAAAGGAAGTGATGCTGAAGTAATGAATATCGATCTGATCAGGCGAGGAATTACTGTGGAGATCGCCCCTATGTCCGGATTTGGTGGGAGTCGGATGAGAAAACTTCTTCTCGTTATGATAATGGTAGTATTTTTATTTACTTTGGGAATAGTTGCTTATCAGAGACGGTCCTTGCCACAGCCAGAAACTCCTGAAGTAATAGAAATTCCTCCAGTATCAGAACCGATTGAGTCTACTCAGTCCGCGCAGAGAGAGATGAATACGTATTCAATAAATGTATTAAATGGAAGTGGTATAACCGGAGAGGCAGCCAAGGTTAAAAAAGAGTTGGAGATTTTGGGATTCTCTGAAGTTGAGATTGGCAATACTACTCCAAAAGTCCGCACGACTATTGCTTATAAAGCTGATGTGCCGGCAGAGATACTATCTGTGATCGTGGAGAGTTTATCTGAATATGAGATAGAGAATTTGTTTGATTTAACAAACGAAAAGGAATTTGATGTTGAAGTTGTGATTGGAAGTGTGAGGAAAGAGTAGTAACATGGAGACATGATTGAGCGCAAAGTAAAGCGAGCAGTGATTACCGCCGCGGGATTTGGAACTCGATTTCTACCGGCAACCAAAAATTTACCCAAGGAGATGTTGCCTATTTTGGATACACCGATAATCCATTATGTGGCGGCAGAATGTGTTGAGGCGGGAATTGAGGAGATCATAGTAGTTATCCGCCCGGGGAACGAGGCGGTGATGAACTATTTCACTCCAAGCAAACAACTGGAGTCCTATTTGATTGATACCGGCAAGGAAAAACATCTGGAAACATACTATGAAGTGGCAGACAGGGCAAATTTTGTTTTTGTACATCAGAATCCTCGATTTCCATATGGGAATGGAAGCCCGATTTTGTCTGTCAAGCATTTGATCGATGATGAGCCTTTTGTGGTGTGCTGGGGGGATGATCTGGTGTTGAATCCAGACGGACCAGGAGGAGTAAAGCAAGTGGTGGATTATTTTGTAGAAAGAAAGAACGCGTATGGAGTGCTGGCAACGACTAAGGTACCCAGAGAAGAGGTAGTAAGGTATGGGATGGTAGATCTGATGAATGGTGGGGAAGATGGGCAGATAAAACGAATTGTGGAGAAGCCGAAATTTGAGGATGTGACATCTGATCTGGTCGAATTCGGAAGAATGGTGCTGTCACCTGAGATCTTTGAATATCTAAACCAGACTAATACTGGTAAGGATGGAGAGTTGTGGTTGATGGACTCGATTCATCAACTGCTCTTAGCACGTCCACTATATGCAAAAACTATTCAGGGTGAGTTTTTGACGACGGGAGACCCTTTAAGATTCCTGAAAGCTAGCGTCAAGTTCGCATTGCACAGAAAGGATTTGGCTACGGATTTCAGAGAATTTTTGGAGCAGGAAATGAGTAAGGTTTAGTCCTGACCGGAGAGGATTTGGTATAAAGGTATATCGTATTCTTCGTGACCTGGGTAAATCAATAGATCATCCGAAAGAACCTTGATCTTTTCTAAAGAGGAGAGCAATTTTTTGTGATCCGAGTAGGAAAAGTCGGTCCGCCCTACGCCCTGAGCGAAAAGGAGATCGCCGGTGAATAGGTGATTGTTTGTTCGGAAACAGACGGATCCTGGAGTATGTCCAGGAGTATGGATTACATCAAGTGATAAGTCACCGAAAGTGAGCTTCTGTTTGTCTGATAGGTAAAAATCAGGAGGAGGTAGCTTGAAAGATTTTATCCCGGTCCAATGACTGGCGGATTTGTCCGCAGATCGGTATAGAAATTCATCTTCGCGGTGTATATAAATAGGGAGATTGAAATTTAATTTTAACTCCAAGGCGGCAAGACAATGATCAAAATGACCATGAGTAAGTAGTATTGCCTGGGGATGAAGCTTGCGTTCCAGGATGGTAGTGGAAATAAAATCGGCATCGTCGCCTGGGTCGATAATGACACAATCCTCACCGGAGGCGATCAGGTAGCAGTTGGTGGATAGAGAACCGACGACTAAAGGAATGATATTCATATAATTGATTGTATCTTAGAGAGATTTGTAAAATAATTGACAATTCTAGGAATGATCTTTAATATTGTTTTAGTTAATAAATTTTCAGAATATGAAAAAAATTGCAGCATTGATTCTGGCGGGACTGACGCTTAGTGCTTGTGGCGTGAATAGCACACCTACTACTACGGTGACTCCGATGGAAACGCCAACACCGACATCAACTTCAGAAACGATGATGCCTACAAAGTCAGTCATTATGACTGCGCAGTCAGGATCGCAACAACCAGGAGAGGCGATCTTTGCCGATTTGGGCGGTGGAAAGACAAATGTGGTCATAACACTAACCGGGAAAGCTAGTGATGTAGCTCAACCTGCACATATTCACATCGGAAGCTGTCCGACTCCGGGAGCAGTGAAATATCCACTATCTGATGTAATTGATGGTAGATCGGAAACGATTGTAGAGGCGAGTATGTCCGGTTTGTTTGAGTCTGAAGCAATGGCCGTAAATGTACATAAGTCGGCGGAAGAATCGAGTGTGTTTGTCAGCTGTGGAGACTTGAAATAGGACTAACATAAAACAGCACATAATACTTGCGTGACCATTGGATTGGTATAGACTATATTTATGAATACTAAGATTGAGTGGCTAAAAAGAAATTGGATGCTGTTGGCTCTGACCTTGATTGTGATTTATTTCCTAACCCGTGATTACTTGGGAGTACGCACGTCGATGTATAGGAATTCATATGATACCGGAGTGAACTTTGAGAGCGTTGCCTTACCGTCGGCCAAATCAATCAATCCTATATATACCCCTCAAGCTGCGCCTGTAGCACAGATTGACAGGATGGTAGTGCAGGACACCGACGTGTCTCTTTTAGTCGATGATGTGGCTGGTTCTATTAAGACTATTGAAAGCAGTTCTGTTGCCTTGGGAGGCTATATGGTGAATAAGTATTTGAATCAACCCGAGGGGGCAGCGACCGGGAGTATCACAGTAAGAGTACCAGTAGAGAAAAGAGAAACGGCCTTGGAGAATATCAGAAAAGCCGGAGTAAGAGTGGTGTCCGAAAATGTAAATGGTAATGACGTAACCGATCAGTATGTGGACTTGCAAGAAAACATAAATCAACTTGAGAAAACGAAAGCCAAAATGCAGTCGATTATGGATCAGGCTACCAGAGTATCTGATTTAGTGGAAATACAAAATCAGCTGAACAATATCCAAAGACAAATCGATAACAACAAAGGTCAACAAAAATATCTGGAGCAGACAGCTAAATTGACCAGGATTACCGTAAATTTATCTACGGATGAATTGGCCCTGCCTTATACTCCTGATGAAGCCTGGAGACCTGAAGCAGTATTTAAGAATGCCGTGAGAGCGATGGTCCAGATGTTGAGATTCCTGGCTAGCGGCATAATTTGGGTAATCGTATTTTTACCTCTGATTGCGTTGTTGGCAGTAATGATTTGGATTGTTGACGTCGCGAAGAAAAGAATGAAGTCTACGAACCGATGACAGTCGCCATGATGTTAGTTTGTTCTTCGTCTATCGATAGTATTGTAGCTCGATTTCTACCGGTCTCTTTTGACACATAAGTGGCCTTGTCTGCAGCAGCAAGGACGACTTCTAAAGGTAACCTGGAATTGACTATGGCACAACCGATACTAACGGTAAGGGGGATAGTTTCTTCGTTGATATTGGAACGATTGACTTGCCTAACTGCCTCCATATAACGCATAAGGATGTTTTTGATATCTTGGTCAGTCGTTTCGTCCTTAAGTGGGAGCAGAATAATGAATTCTTCTCCACCAAGTCTTCCGATTTTCTCGGTTGGCTCTGCAATTTTTTGATCACCCTCGTCCTTTTTGTCTCTGTTGTTATCTCGACCGAGAGTGTCACTACTTCTCATGGCTGAGCTTATTGCTTGTGCAAAATCTTTAAGTACATTGTCGCCTTGTTCATGGCCATAAGTATCATTTACTAGCTTAAAATGATCCAAATCAAGATGGACAACTGCCAGTCTGCCTCCATGCCTACCAATGCCAGCAAGTTCTTTTTCAAGCAACGTCGTTATTACTCGTCTTGAGATGAGTCCTGTGAGTACATCGGTGGCAGCATCTTTTTCTGCTGCGACCGCTCGGGCTATTTGTTGGGCTAGCCGTTCCTGTAGGATATTGTTTTCTGCTTCTGCTGCGACCGCTCGGGCTGTTTGTTGGGCTAGCCGTTCCTGTAGGATTTTGTTTTCTGCTTCCAGTTGGGCTACTCTTTGTTCGAGAGTGAGATTTGTTTCTTTGTTTCCTGGTGGGGATACTTCTGGAGGCTTGGTATGAATTTGGGTTTCGGGAGCGAGTTCCGGCATGTTTTGATAATACTATATTTGAGTAGGTATGAAAAAGCCTCCCGAGGGGGAGGCGTAAGTATTAGATAAAGAGACCGAAGATGAAGGAGGTCAGAAATTGGGGGAAGAAGAAGCTGAGATAATAAATCAAAGGTGAGGTGGTTAACTCAGAAGCATTCTCTTTTAAGACGTAGCTCAGTGCCACGTTGATGATGAGGGCTGCAATAGCAATCCAGATATTTCTTTTGACCTTCACTTTTGAGAGTGACCAGTAGCTAATGCCGAGAGAGAAGCCAAAAACGTAGATAGCCAGGTCAAAGCTGCTGATTTTGTCAATATTGAAGCTGGGATGTGCGAAGCCTTGGACAATGCCCACGAAACCCCAGATGAGGCCAACTAGTAACAGGACCAGGCTGACCCAACCAATGATTTTTCGCATAACTTATCTCCTTTTGTTTGGTTAAAGAGCCGATAGTAGTATTTTATCATGTTATAGGAAAAAAGCACGATGTAGAATATAGGTAATGAAGTATAAATATTTTCTATTTGACTGGGATGGTAGCTTGGGAAATTCGTTGTCAATTTGGTTCGATGCCTTCCAGAAAGTGTTTGCCGAGTATGGAAAGAGGATGACATACAAGCAGATTGGGGAGAAAGTAATCGGGGATTGGGAGGGGCCAACTAGGATGGGGATAGAGAATGCGGAGGAGTTTTTTAATAGAATGGAAGTGGAGTTAATGCCTAAATTATCTGAAGTGGAGCTTAACCCCGGGGCAAAAGAGTTGATTGAAAATATAAAGAAGTTGGGTGGAAAAGTGGCGGTGGTGTCTTCTTCTAAGCGAAAATATGTGGAGCCTGCGATGCAGAAGAATGGATTGATGAACCTAATCGATGTGTTTTTGTCCAAGGAGGATGTAAAAAGACAAAAACCCGATCCAATGATGCTTAATAGAGCTCTGGGGATGGTGGGCGGAGAAACTGATAAGGCTATTATGGTGGGAGACACGGGCAAAGACATTCAAGCTGCTAAGGCAGCAGGGATCGACAGTGCTCTGTACTATCCAAAAAGATATGAAGAGTACTATGCAAAACGATTGCAAGAGGGATGGAAGAGTACTTATACCATCCGAGGCTTTGCAGAACTGTCTAGGTTTTTGAAATAAAATTCCCCCGCTTTGGGCGGGGGTAGGGAGAATTAGTTGAATGTGTTGCAGACAAAGCTGAGGCCGTCGATTTGTGAAAGCCGGAAGTAGAGGTCGGCCTTCATGGCTTCTGTGATTTCTATTGGAAGGGAGATAAAGAAAACAGTTTGATTGGGGAGAATTTTCATCCAGCCGTAGCGGCGCACTTTCTTGTAGTCAGATGACCAATCACGGATGACCTGGGTGGCTTGGGCAATAACGCTATCATTGGCACAAAAGGTGGATATCTCAAGTTTTCCTTCAATCATTACTTGACCTCCTTAATGGAAAAGTACAGACTATATTGTATCAAACAGTGGTAGTTTGGGGGTGAATTGGGTATGATGAATGCATGGGGGAACCTCGAGAACATCAAACGCGACGACAGTCATTTAGGCTTAATGATAACCCGGATGTTGTTAAGGCAGCTTTGGGAATACATGAGAGTGACGAAGCAAATCATAAGACAGGAGAGAAATATGGTGAAAGGATAAGGATAAAAAAAGGTGAAAAGAGTGAGTATCAGAAGCACCAGGAAGAGAGAGAGGCGCGCTTGGCAGAGTTCATGGAGTTTGTAAAAGCAAAGGTGGAAAAGAAGAAGCTGCTTTTGGAGAAGCAGGAAAAAGAACAACTAGCTTTGTTGGATGGTCAAATGTCGAAGAAAGACAGGATTCGCGAAGAAAATAAACTGTGGAGACAGCAGGCTGAATTGAGAAAGCTGGGAGAAGGTTCAATTCCAAAGATATCGGAAGGAGCTGTAGAACATGAAAGCATTGAAGGACGAGAAGCATTTCGGAAGATGGCCGATGTGGCCATTGATTATTTGGTGACACATGGGATGGTGGTTAGGAAAGGAGATAAATGGGTGCTGGAGAACTTTTCCGATAGTGATGGGAACATGTGCATGTATCTGTGTAGATTGGCCGGTCTGAAAACGGCAAAGATAGAATATGTAAATAAGGGAGGGACGATGGCTGGAGCATTGGTGGCAGATACATCCCCAAGGGAAGAGGGCGAGGGAGGGGTGGAGGGGGTTAAATTTGATCCACTCAAACACATTCTGTATATTGATCACCACGGTGATTCATCACCTAGTGGTAGTAGTGCGTCTGAATATGTATATGATGTTTTTTTTGGAGCCGGTTTGGTTGAGCCCACGATGGAATTGGAGGGGGCAATAGAGTTTGTGAGAGCAGCGGATAATGGTTTTTTTCTTGAGGATAATCCATATTATCAAGGGTTTCATAAGGAGTTTTTGAATTTTCACAAGACAATGGCAGGTCTGTCTAGGTTTTTGAGGCCAGAGGAAATTGTTGCATTTTTTCGTGAGTTTAGAGATCCACTGAAGGTATTATCCAGTTCAGACATGGCGAAGTGGCAGAGAGCAGAGGGAGCGACGAGCATAGAAGATAGATCTGAACAGATGAGGACAGACGCAAATGTATCATTGCGGGAAATGGTAGTATTAATGTCGAAGGGGTTTGTGCTCGAATCAGATGATTATGGGAAAATATTAGTGGACCCGGGAAAGAAGGTAAAAATGGGGAGCCAGGCTGCCTTTGGAATGGGTTTTGATGTATATGTGGCCTGGAATCCAGCGGAAAAAAGTTATGTAATCCAGTCAAGAGAGAAAACGCTGAATATTACGTTGCCCCAGGGAATTGAGGTTAGAGGACGGATGTTGCTTAAACCTATGAATGATGGAGAGGAGCTAAAGATGAGCTTAAGTTATTTGTTGAGTAAGCTGATGGGAGGAGACTTTGTGTCAGAAAAAGGCTTGGCAAAATATTTGGAGGTAGAGGCAGAAGGAAAAGGGGAGGTGGTTGAGGGAAAAGTGGAAAAGAGTAAATCCTATAATGGTGAAGGCACAAAAGCGTTTTTTGATACGCTAAGAAAGTTAGGATTTGGCATGGTAAGTGATGATCAACCTGAGGAAAAGACTGAGAAGGTGGTTGAGAATAACGATGACGAAATTGGAAAAATAATGGATGAATGGAGGAAAAAAATGATGAATGTACCAGAGACGGGTTTGAAAGACAGGGTTTGGGTAAGAAGACACTTACATGAGGAAAGAAGAAAGGGCAAGTGGTTTGAAAGATTGTTTGGAAAAAAGGATTAGGAACAAAAAAGCACCCGCCGTGGCGGGTGCTGTGAACCAATTACTCCGAAAGACGGCGGCGGATCTCTTCGAGGAGAGACTCGGCGGGCTGAGATCCAAGATCGCAGGTGCCATCCTGGCTGATGACCACTGTCGGTGAGCTTTGACCATCTACCTGAGGCGCGAGCTCGAATTCACCCCGTAGCCAAGCGTCGACCTCGTCGGCAGTCTGGAGGTCTTGGAAGACCACGCGACTGACAGGGTCGATGATGCTATAGAAGAGCACTTGAGTGCTCTTGGGAGCCGGAGCTACGTATCCGAGAAAGTAGAGGTGATTGCCACCAGACTCTAGGCGCACTAGTGGAACTAGCTCGAGCACGACCACGTTGCCGCAGGCTGACTCCGTGCTTACTCGATACCAGTTGTAGGCCTGTTGGTGCGCAGGCGAAGACTCGATCTCAGCTACGAGACTGTCCGCAGCGAAAACCGCTTGATCTTCGGGAAGGCTCCAGATGGCGACCGGGAATGATGGATCGTGTGAAAGAGCCATAGCCATGCCGATCATGGAACCTGAGCCTAGGGGTGAGAAAGGCGCGTACCACATAGGTCCCAAAGGAGTCTGCATTAGGAATGGTGCTGAGTTCTCATCGTTCACCAGACTGGTCTGAATGGTGATTCGACCTAGACGATTAATGAGTGCCTTGGAGGCTCCGTAACGATAGCCGTAGGCAATTACTTGCTGTTTCATTAGCCACTCAGGTCGAAGGGCAATGCCTTCGAGTCGAGGGTCCGCTTGAGCGTCAGCAGGATTGAGAAGCTCGGTGCGACCGTCCGCATGGACAATTAGGACCTTCCACAGGTACGGCCAGCGGGTAAAGCCGGCGCGCTTGATGAGGCTGGCTACGGCGATAACTTCGCCGTCCGGGAGTTGCTTGTAGATAATTTCGTGGAACTCAGTGAAATAATTGACGTTCCGTACGAAATATGTAGCTGAGTTTGTAAGTAATCCGGCCTCCGAGAAGGGGAATTCTACGAGTGTTTGGGATACCTTGTCTTCTCCGTCAGGGTTGTAGGCATAATAGCCTTGAGTGGGCTGCCCAAAGCAGTTGAGGAAGCCGGCGCAGTCGATGGATGAGATCCACTGGCCGCCGACGAAGTCCAAGTCCCCTGGGGCACTCTTGGAATACGGGTTTTGGTTGTCGAAGTTCGTCTTCGCGACAGTATATGGTACGTCGCGGATACTGGATTGTTCGATAAGGGAATAATCGATGTATTGAGTGTGCCGATAAAGATCGGCATACATCAGTGGACCTTGGATGATGAGCCAAATGACCCAGAGGATCCCAATGATGGTTGTAACGAGCCAAAGTGCACAGCCAGTGTTCTGATTGTCGAAGCCTGTCACTGCAGCTAAAAAGCCGGTGATCAAGAGACTCGAGAACAGTAGCCAGCTTAGCGGGTGAATGTAGAGCATGTCGTTTACCAGCGACGAAATGGTTGGAACTTTCAGTAGAAAGAGGATAAGCAAGGCTAAGATAAATAGCCCAATGGCACCAAAGACGGTTTTAGAGTTCATCTTTATCTCCTTTTTTGCTATTTCGGAAATGGTTTTTAAAGAACTGGGTGATTCTAGCAGAAAAGACTATAAGATACAACTTTAGTGGGTGCTTGACTCAGGTTGCAGAAAAGTGGCTATCTTGCTATACTATCCCTTGTCCCCGCGACTTTATGATAAATGCTCAAAAAATGTTCCAAGAAGACACCTAGTCTTTTTGTGCTATTTGTAGTAAAATCTGACTTCGCGAGGCGGAGTTTTTTAATTCCGATGCACATTATTGAGTGAAGGTGAAACAATGAGGGCCCATGGCGCAGTTGGCTAGCGCGCCTCATTTGCAATGAGGAGGTCATGGGTTCGAATCCCATTGGGTCCACAGTCCGAGATCTGGTGGTTGACTCTAGAGTGAGGCTACTCTAGAATCGACCACGAGCTCTTGGAGCTCAGGTTACGCTCCTTGAAAAGTGAATAGATTATGCAAGTAGATCGCATGATTCAAATTTTTTAGAAAATTTATATGATTTGTTCTACTCATGCAATCAGTGGATGCCTTGGCAGTAAAAGCCGAAGAAG
>Ga0172379_10005154_pt1 | contig 18516 bp, 21 predicted proteins | sample GrowelOW334metaG_FD_119756 | JGI IMG/M metagenome (GOLD analysis project Ga0172379, IMG submission 119756) | Groundwater microbial communities from an aquifer near a municipal landfill in Southern Ontario, Canada - Groundwater well OW334 metaG | ecosystem: Environmental > Aquatic > Deep...
GAGAATACACTACTTACGCTTTTGAGTGGGGCTGGCTCGACATCTGGTTAAAAATCGGCCTGATCGGTCTTTTAGCCTATCTGATTTTAATTCTCCGGATTTCGCTTCAGGCAGTAAAATTTTCGAGCTTAGATAATCCGGCATACGAACCTTATAAATTAATTAACGCCGGAATTATTGTCGGCCTCCTTGCTATCGGCGCGACCAGCATTTTTTCGCCCTACACCAACCATCCGCTCGGCATCGGCTATTTACTTCTTGCCCTGCTTATTATTAACCTTTCACAAAATCTTAATCCGCGGGAGTCTTAGTATCATTGATTTTTTTTTAATTTTCAGGTATATTCAATATCATCAAATATCTCTAAATTACTTATTATCAAACGTTTATGACCGATCAAATCATCACCCCCGAAGGGTATGATAAGCTTAAACAGGAATTAGAGCTCTTAGTTAATGTTCGGCGCCGGGAAATCGCCGATCGGATCGAAAAAGCCAAAGAACTCGGCGATCTGTCGGAAAACGCCGAATACGCCGACGCTAAAGAAGCCCAGGCGTTTAACGAAGGCCGAATCCAGGAATTAAACGCCATGCTGAAAAATTTGACCGTCGTATCGAACGGCGGGGGAAAGGACGTTGTCGGCATGGGCTCTAAAGTAACGGTCAAAACCGAAGGCAAATCCAAAACCTATACCATAGTCAGTTTTAATGAAGTTGATCCGGCCGAAGGGAAGATTTCCAATGAATCGCCGTTGGGACGCGCTTTTTTAGGCAAGAAAAAAGGCGACAAGGTTAAGGTAGAAGCCCCGAGAGGCTTAATTGAATACGAAATTACGAAGATTGAATAATTTGTTTTTTTAAAATTGATTTTTTAATTTTTATTTAGATATCTGTAGAGTAAATATGGGAATATTATTTACTTTATTGACGTCTAAACAACATTAACCCTTAAACCGGGAGGCAGTTATGAACTTTTTTCAGGACTTGGCCGACGTTTTGACAGATCTTTTTATCTGCTTAAGCGTCTGCGCCCTTGTTGTCTTTATTGCGTGGCTGACAATTTCTCGCATCCGGCGGCAAAAAAAGTCTCCGGAAGAGATTCAACTCGAGAGATTCCGGGAAAAAAGAGGAGAGGCGCTGGATAATATTTTTAAAGAGTCCAAGCTTAACGAACAATGGCTGGCCCTTCGAGAGGAAGTCAAATCTTAGGATACTTAAGATCGCCTCGGAAACCCCGGCGTAAGGAACCGGCGTTATTTAACACGGCCCATCCTACCTATTGGAGGGCCGGTTTTTTTTGACTTTTTCCCTAAAATACGATAAAATTTTAGCATAATAATTCATCTCCAAAATGGGTATTTTTTAATTTTTCTCTATGGTTAACCAAAAAATAAGCGAGCGAGACGAGCGGATAAAAAAATTGGAAGAGCTACGCGCTAAGGGAATTAACCCGTATCCTTCCCGCGCCCAAAGAACTCACTTAATAAAAGATGTTTTGGGCCAATTTGAAAAGCTGGAAAAAGACAGTTCCATAATAACAATTGCCGGACGCTTGCGCACCATCCGCGCTCACGGCAATTTGACTTTTGCCCATTTAGAAGACGAAAGCGGCCGGATGCAGATCGCTTTATCAAAAAATGACACCGGCGCGGAAAGCTATAAGGAATTTGTTAAGCTCATAGACATGGGCGATTTTATTGAGGCGGCCGGGACGGTGTTTAACACTCATAAAGGAGAAAAATCTTTGAAAATCCAATCCTGGAAAATATTAGCTAAAGCCTTAAAACCTCTGCCGGACAAATGGCACGGGTTAAAAGACGAGGAAGAGCGCTTAAGAAAAAGATATTTAGACATATTATTCAACCCGGAAGTGAAGGAAATGGTTGAAAAGCGGTCTAAGTTCTGGTACGCTATGCGGACTTTTTTAATCAACAAAGGATTTTTAGAAGTAGAAACTCCGGTTTTGGAAACTACTACCGGCGGCGCCGACGCCCGGCCGTTTATAACGCACCATAACGCCTTAGACATGGATGTGTATCTGCGTATTTCCATGGGCGAGCTTTGGCAAAAACGCTTACTCGTTGCCGGATTTGAAAAAACTTTTGAGATCGGGAGGCAATTTAGGAACGAGGGCATGGACGCCGAGCATCTGCAGGACTACACCCAGATGGAATTTTACTGGGCCTACGCCGATTATGAGCAAGGCATGAACTTAGTTGAGGAGTTATATAAATACGTCGCGGAGGAAACTTTTGGCACGCTTAAATTTAAAATTGGTGAATTTGATATTGACTTAGGAAAAAAATGGGAGCGCTACGATTACCGGGACACGATAAAAAAATATACCGGCCTGGATATTTTAAAAGCTGATTTAAAGCAGATCGAAAAAAAACTTCAGAATTTAAAAGTACCTTATGATAAGGATGGCTTTAATATTACCCGGGCGATAGATAACCTCTGGAAATTCTGCCGGAAAGAATTGGCCGGTCCGGGATTTTTGGTTAACCTGCCTATTACAGTTTCGCCACTGGCCAAGAAAGATGAAAAAAATCCGGATTTGGTCCAAAGATTCCAGGTCATTGTTGCCGGATCGGAATTAGGGAACGGCTACTCGGAATTAAATGATCCGATTGACCAGGCCGAACGCTTTAACGAGCAGGCGAAATTACGCGCCGCCGGAGACGAAGAGGCCCAGATGAATGACGAAGATTTTGTCGAGGCTTTAGAATACGGCATGCCCCCGGCCTGCGGATTCGGCCTGTCCGAGCGCGTCTTTGCCTTTTTAATGGACAAATCCGCCCGCGAAGCCCAGATTTTCCCCTTAATGAAGCCGCGAAAAGGCGAAACTAACGAAGAATAATTATTTACTAATAATCTTTATATGGCCACCCAAGAATTAGGCATTGATTATGATAAAGCCCAGCAATTAGTTGGCCAATTTATTAGCGATAAAATAACCCGGCTTCACCTAATTGAATCCGAAGCGATTATGCGCGCTTTAGCCCGGCGCCTCGGCGAGGACGAAGAAAAGTGGGGAATAATCGGATTACTCCATGACATTGACTGGGATTTAACCAAGGACAATACAAAAGAGCACTGCGCTAAATGCGCAGGAATTTTAAAGGATGCCGGGGCAACCGATTTTTTAATCAGCACGATAGTATCTCATGGCTATGGAATCGAAGCCTGCGGCGCGCCGATTGGTAAATCACGGACTTCCGCAATCGAACATTGTCTGGTCGCGGCCGAAACTTTAACCGGATTAATAATCGCCTCGACTTTAATGCAGCCGGATAAGAAATTAGTCAGTCTAAGCCTCTCCTCCTTGCAGAAAAAATTTAGAACATTAAAATTCGCCGCCAAATGCGACCGGGAGTTAATAAAAGAATGTGAAAAGGCCGGTGTAACTTTGGATGAATTTTTGGAAATCGGATTGAAAGCTTTGCAGGGAATCAGTGATAAGCTAGGAATGTAAAACCGTGAAAAAATTTAGTTTATGGAATAAATAAATGGATGAGTGTTGAAAAATTAACTATTCATTTAATATCAATAAATTCAGAAATCATATGAAAATTAAGGACATTCAGGCTATTGAAATCCTGGACTCGCGCGGCAATCCGACGATTGAAGCGGCGGTTATCTTGGAAAACGGGACGACTGGTACGGCAGCAGTGCCGTCCGGAGCCTCGACCGGAACTTACGAAGCCTGCGAATTAAGGGATGGGGATAAAGAAAGATTCGGCGGCCAAGGAGTTTTGACTGCCGTTAAAAATGTTGAGACCACGATCAAAAAAGCCTTGGTCGGAATGGATGCGTCGGATCAAAAAGCCATTGACCAAAAAATGATTGAACTAGACGGCACCTCTAATAAAGCCAAACTGGGCGCGAATGCTATACTGTCAGTGTCATTAGCCACGGCCAGAGCCGCCGCCCAAACTGAAGGCAAGCCATTATACGAATACTTAACCAAATTAAATCCAGACTTTAACGGCACATATTTTATGCCGGTGCCGATGATGAATATTATGAACGGCGGCAAGCACGCCGACTGGGCCACTGACATCCAGGAATACATGATTATGCCGGTTGGCGCGAAAAGTATAACCGAGGCAGTCAGGATGGGCGCGGAAGTCTACCAGAACCTAAAAAAAGTTTTAAAACTAAAAGGCTACGGGATTAATGTCGGCGACGAAGGCGGTTTTGCCCCGGCGGTAAATTCCAATGAAGAGCCGTTCGCTTTAATCTGCGAAGCCATAAACATTTCAGGCTATAAGCTCGGCGAAGACATAATTTTTGCGATTGATCCGGCCGCCACTGAATTCTTTGAAAAAGACCATTATAAATTAAATAAAGAAGGCAAAAATTTGAGCTCGGCTGAATTGGCGGAATTCTTTATCGAACTTTCCAATAAATATCCGATTAAATCCATGGAAGACCATTTTTCCGAAGACGACTGGGAAGGTTTTAAAGCATTTACCGAAAAAACCAAAAATAAAATTCAGGTGGTGGGCGACGATTTGTACGTAACTAATATTGAACGGCTGAAGAAGGGGATTGAAAATAAAACCACCAATTCAATTTTAATAAAATTAAACCAGATCGGGACGCTGACAGAAACCGTTTCCGCTATATTAATGGCGCGAGCGGCAGGCATGACCTCGGTTATTTCCCATCGTTCCGGCGAAACCGAAGACAGCTTTATTGCTGACTTTGTTGTTGCTATGGGCACGGGCCAGATTAAAACCGGCGCTCCGGCCAGGAGCGAGCGGACAGTGAAGTATAACCGGCTGATGAAGATAGAAAAAGAATTAGGAGATAAGGCAGTATACGCTAAGTTTCCGTTTTAATAAAAAAGGTGATAGAAATGTCTTTTGAGAAGCCTATTTTTGCCAAAATGCACGGTCCGCCTTGGCGGATTTTGGCAAAAATCTGGAGTAAATTTTCGCTGGTAAAATTCACGTCTTTTTAAAAATTGATTTTTGACCCTGAATATATGAAAAAAAAGGTGTTGCTAATCATCTGCGATGGCATGGGCTACCGGGAAGAGCGCGAGCATAACGCGATCGCCCAGGCAAAAACCCCTAACCTGGATAACTACTTTAAAACTTATCCTTGGGCGCTTTTAGGCGCGTCTGGCGAAGATGTCGGCTTGCCCGAGGGGCAGATGGGAACCTCGGAAGCCAACCATCTGGTTATGGGTTCCGGACGGATTGTCTATCAAAACCTAGTTAAGATTAACAAGCATATAAAATCCGGCGAACTGAAAAATAACGCCGCCGTCTGCGAAGCGATCGAACATGTAAAAAAATATAATAGCACCCTCCATTTAAATGGCATGGTATCGCCGGGCGGCGTCCACGGCCATATTGAGCATGTTAAAGCCCTGGTAAGAATCGCCAAAGAGGCCGGAGTAAAAAAAATCGAACTACATCTTTTAACCGACGGGCGCGATGTGCCGCCAAAAAGCGCCATCGCCTATATAAACGATCTGGAGGATTTTCTTAAAGCCGAGGGTATCGGGCGGATCGCGACTATCGGCGGACGTTTTTGGGGCATGGACCGGGACACCAACTTAGAGCGCACCGAAAAGCATTTCATGATATTAACCGGCGGCGAGGGACCGCGGTTTAAAAGCGCCCAGGAAGCGGTCGAAAATGCTTACGAGAATAATATGGTTAATGACGAATTTCTTGAGCCGGCCATAATCGCCGACCATGAAGAAGAGGCGGGGAAAATCGCCGCTAATGACGCCTTGATTTTTACTAATTTCCGCTCCGACCGGGCCAGGCAATTGGCGAGAAAATTTATTGGTAAAAAAATAGATAACCTTAAATTCGTCACCATGACCAAGTATGACGATGATTACGATTCGCTTGACGTATCGGTCGCTTTTCCGCCGGAAACCATCACCCATCCTTTATCCGAAGTTTTGAGCCGGACCGGATTAAAGCAGTTAAAAATTACGGAAACGGAAAAATACGCCCACCTGACTTTTTATTTTAACGCCCAAAAATACGAAGCTTTTTCCGGCGAAGACCGGGTACTAATTGATTCCAATAAGATTACCTGGCATGACGCCCGGCCGGAAATGAAGGTATCGGAGATTGCCGAGAGAATTTGCGCTGAACTGGAAAGAGCCAATTACGATTTTATCGCTACCAATTTTGTTAATTGCGATTTGGTCGGCCATACCGGCAATATGCCGGCCATAGTTAAAGGCGTTGAGGCTGTTGACTGGGCAATCGGCATGGCGGTAGAAAAAGCTAAGGCTCGCGGCTGGGACGTGATAATAACCGCCGACCATGGAAACGCCGAAGAAACTTTTGACAATACTTCGGGCCAGCCCATGACTTCGCATACCCTGAATCCGGTTCCGTTTATTTTGATTTCCGAAAGCCATAATAAATTACTTCGCAAAAAAGGATTTTTATCCGACGTCGCTCCGACCATACTAAAAATTATGAGCATCCCGAAGCCGAAAGAAATGACCGGGGAAAGCTTCGTCTAGAGTGCTTACAAAATTTAGGCTTAATAACTATGGACAACCTGGAAAAAATATTTGATTTTCTTCATCTTGTCAGGGATTTAAAAACCACCTACCGCTACGGAGCCCAGGAAAGGAAAAAAGGCATCCATCAGGATTCTTCAGCTGACCATTCCTGGCGCTTGGCTCTTATGGCGTTTATTTTTGCTGAAGAGCTAAAGCTTGATATTGATATTTATAAAGCGGTAAAAATCGCTTTAGTGCATGATTTATCCGAAGCTATCGCCGGCGACGTGGATTACCGGCTGATCTGGCTAAAAAAAATTACGCCCGAGGATAAATATAAAAATGAATACGAGGCCATGGAAAAAATAAAATCGACTTTGCCGGCGCCGGTTGGTGAAGAAATTTTAAATTTATGGCTGGAATTCGAGAAAGGGACGAGCCGGGAAGGGAAGTTTATAAACGCGCTTGATAAAATGGAAGGCATTGCACATTTAATAGAAGAAGGGCACGCGACTTACGACCTGCCTGAAGCCATACCGCGCTACGCCAGTCGGGCGGTTAATAATTTCCCCGAATTGAAAAATGCTTACAAAATAATGAAGCGCCGCTTAAAACAAGAGTTTGAAAAAGGAAATATTGAGTGGCTGGAAGAATATGAAGAATAAAATTCTAAAAGCCAAGGAAACGAAAGTCATGGCCTTCGGCACGTTTGACATATTCCATAAAGGCCATGAAAGCTATTTAAAGCAAGCCGCCAAGCACGGCAGCCATCTCATTGTCGTTATCGGCCGGGATAAAAACGTAAAAATCATTAAAGGCAAATTGCCAAAAAATAGCGAAAATGATAGGCTAAAAAGAGTAAGAGAAAGCGGCTTGGCCCAAACAGTAATTTTAGGCAACCTTAGGGATAAATACGCCGTAATCAGAAAATATAAGCCGGACATAATCGCGCTTGGTTATGACCAGAGAAGCTTCGTTGAAGGGCTGGCGAAAAAATTTAAAAAAATTAAAATTGTCCGTTTAAAATCATTTAAGCCCTCAATCTATAAATCATCTAAAATAGGCAACCGTTAAATTGTCAAAAGATAATTGAAAATTGCCAATTGAATTACTATGCTGGATATAAAATTCATCCGCGATAACGCGAAACAGGTTAAAAAAAATTGCGAACTCCGGAATATCAGATGCGATATCAATGAACTCCTTTTTTTGGATGAAAAAAGACGCAAGCTCCTTAAGCAGTCCGAGGATTTAAGCGCGGAAAAAAATAAGCTGAATGAACTAATCCAAAAAGCGTCAAAAGAGGAAAAGAAAAAACTTATAGAAAAAGGGAAAGAAGTGAAAGAAGAGCTGGAAAAAAATAAGCCGGAACTGGAGTCGGCTGAAGAAGAGTACCGGAGTTTACTTTTACAGGTTCCGAACATGACTCATCCAGCTTCGCCAACCGGCAAGGATGATAATGAAAACAAAGAAATCGAAAGATACGGCGAACCGCCTAAATTCGATTTTGAACCCAAGGGCCACGAAGAGCTGATGACCGCGCTGGATTTATTGGATTTTGAGCGCGGCGCCAAAGTAACCGGCTCTAAATTTTACTTTTTGAAAAACGAAGCCGTGCTTTTAGAATTGGCTCTAACCCAATTTGCTTTTGAAAAACTGATCGCCAAAGGCTTTACGCCTTTTGCCACGCCTGATTTAGCAAAAGACAAAGTGCTTTTAGGCATCGGCTATAACCCGCGCGGCGCCGAAACCCAGATTTATTCGGTTGAAAATACCGATTTAAACCTCGTCGGTACAGCGGAAATCACCATGGGCGGGTACCACATGGACGAAGTTATTCATGAAGACAAACTGCCTCTAAAATACGCCGCGCTTTCCCATTGCTACCGCACCGAAGCCGGCTCTTACGGCCGCCATAGTTCCGGACTTTACCGCGTGCACCAATTTACGAAAATTGAAATGTTCGCTTACACCGCCCCGGAAGACTCGGAAAGAATGCACACTGAATTAAAAGACATTGAAGTGGAAATTTTTAAGGACTTGGGCGTGCCTTTCCGGGTGGTGGATATTTGTACCGGCGACTTAGGCGGTCCGGCTTACCGGAAATACGACCTTGAAGCCTGGATGACTTCCCGGGACGACTGGGGGGAAATCACGTCCACCTCCGACACTACTACTTACCAGGCCCGGCGCTTAAACGTAAAAGTTGAACGCAAAGACGGGACTAAAGAGTTTTTACACATGCTAAACGGAACAGCCATCGCGATTTCCCGGGGATTGATTGCCATAATCGAAAATTATCAAAATGCCGACGGCTCGATCGTCATTCCCGAAGTGCTTCGGAAATATTTTCCCAAAGGCCAGACAAAAATCGTTAAAAAAACATAACAATCTTAATTCTTTACCGGCTTTCGCTGATAAAATTTTTGTTTTACTCTTATGCCTATTAAAATTGATTATTCGAAATGCTGCTGGAAAGATGGCAAATGCACTTCGAGCTGTTCCTGCGGCGGCGGCGCTTGCGCGGGATGCGTTGAAGTTTGCCCCGTTAACGCGGTTAAACGCGAGGATGTCGTAAAAATTGACGCGGCAATTTGTATTAACTGCGGCGCTTGCGTCGCTTCGTGCAAACACGAAGCTTTGTCCATGGAATAAATCTTTATGAAGCGAATATTGTTTTCAGGCGGCGGTACAGCGGGCTCGGTAAGTCCGCTTTTGGCTATTGTAGATGAAATTAAATCCCGGTCAGCGGATATCGTGCATCAGCCTGCTGGCCAGCCGGTTAATGATTTCGAATTTTTATGGATCGGCACGAGGCAGGGGATTGAAAGGGGTATGGTGGAAAAAGAAGGTATTGCGTTCAAGTCCATTTTTTCCGGGAAACTGCGCCGATATTTTAGCTGGAAAAATTTTACGGACATTGCATTGCTTAAGCTCGGTTTTTGGCAATCTTTTTTTATTATGCTTAAATGGCGGCCGGATTTAGTAATTTCCGCCGGCGGATTTGTTAGCGTTCCGGTTGTTTGGGCCGCCTGGCTTTTGCGCGTCCCGTGCCTTATCCATCAGCAGGACGTCCGCCCCGGACTGGCAAATAAACTAATGGCGCCTTTTGCCAAAGTTATTACCGTAACTTTTGAAAAATCATTGGAAGATTACGGAAAAAAAGCTGTCTGGACCGGCAATCCGGTTAGAAAACGGATGACCGCATTGCCTGATGCTCATTTCTTCCAGCTAAAGACAGGTCTGCCAACCCTCTTAATCGTCGGCGGCGGAACCGGCGCCATGTTTATAAACAGATTAGTCGCTGATTGCATCCATGACTTATTAAAATTAAGCCAGGTGATTCATGTTACCGGAAAAAATAAATCCGCACACAGTGCGGCGCCGAACGACGCGGCATCACGGCCGCAGCAACTCATTGAAAACTACCATTCTTTCGAATTTTTAAACGTTGACCAGTTTTCCGAAGCTATGCAAAAAGCCGACCTGGTCGTTACCCGCGCCGGACTCGCTACCTTAAGCGAGCTTAGTTTTTTAGGGAAACCCATTATTATTATTCCTATCCCTGGTTCGCACCAGGAAGAAAACGCGCGTATTTTCGCCGGACATGGCGCCGCCGTAGCATTAGCACAAAAAAACTTAACCGCTGAAAAATTTATTAAGCAAATTAAAAATATCCTATCTGACCCATCAAAAATGTTTCATCTAAAAAATAATATTTCGCAGATTATCAGGTCGCATGCAAACAAAATGGTGGCGAAAATTGTTGATGAAATATTAGTAAATAACTAGTTTATGCTAGACAACGACCAGAAAAAAATCATTAGCGATAAGTTGCCTTATGTTATTTACACAACTTTATCAATTTATTTTAATTACGCGATTGTTAATGGGAAATCAGTAAAGCTACCTATTATTCTTTTGTCAGCATGCGCAATATATTGGTTAATGACAAACATTATTTTATACTTTAAGGATAACGTAAAAGCAATAATGAACAACCTATCAGAATCAATATCTGATATTATATTAAGTACAAGCATTTTGACTAAAAAAAATTCACGATTTATTTTTTTACTGCTTTTAACTCTTGTTATTTTTGATTTTTTTCTTTTTCCTTTACCCGAATTAAATAAAAATCAACAATTGCCAAGCGTTCAGCATAATTTTATTTTACTTATTCCAATTGCAATTTTTGCGCTTGGCTTTATTGCTCTGTATATCACTAAAGTGATGTTAATATTTTATTACAGAAAAAAAAGAAAATAAATATGCTCGCAATCAAAGGAAAATACGTTTTGCCGATTAATGAATCAATGGATATTACTGAAGACGGTATTGTTATAGTAGAAGGCAATAAAATTAAAGCTGTCGGCAAAAGGGAAGAGCTGGAGGCGCAATTAGAGGCTGCACATGATAACCAGCATGAAATCGAAGTAATTGACGCTGGAAATAGTATTGTCATGCCCGGACTCATAAACACCCATACGCACGCGGCCATGGCTTATTTTCGCGGGCTGGCTGACGACCTTCCGCTGGACATCTGGCTCGGCGAGCATATCTGGCCGGCCGAAAATAAGCACTTAAGCCCGGAATTCGTAAAACAGTCCGGCGAATTGGCGATACTCGAAATGATAAAATCCGGCACAACTTTTTTTAACGACATGTATTTATTCGAAGACGTACTTGGAAAGGCAGCCGAAGAAGCCGGGATTAGGGCTATGATCGGCAGCGTGATTTTTAATTTTCCCTGCGCCTCGTCAAAATCCCCGGAAGACACGCTTAATCAGGCCTTGGAGCAAATGGAAATGTTCAAAGGCAGTGAACTGATAACCGTCGCCCTTGATCCGCACGCGATCTACACTTGCGCCGGGAACATCTTAAAGAAAATCAATGAAATTTCCAAAGAAATGAATGCCGCAATCCATATACATTTGTCGGAAACAGAAAAGGAGGTCGAGGACTCTAAAAAAGAGCACGGGAAAACGCCGGTTGAATATTTAAATGAGCTAGGATTATTATCGCCAAGATTAATAATCGCCCACGCGGTTTGGCTTTCGGATAACGACCTGGAACTGCTCGCGAGAAATAACGTTAAAGTCGCCCATTGCCCGGTTTCCAATAAAAAGCTCGCTTCCGGCGTCGCGCCAATTTCTAAGATGCTTAAAAAAGGAATTACCGTTGGTCTGGGAACGGATGGAGCGGCCTCCAATAACACATTAGACATGTTTTCTGATATGCGGATTACCGCGCTTTTGCATAAAGTCAGTAATATGGATCCGACGGTAATATCTGCCAGGGAAGCGGTAAAAATGGCGACAATTGACGGCGCCCGGGTTTTGGGATTGGATCAAAAAACCGGATCCTTAGAACCCGGTAAGCTTGCTGACATTATTACTATCAATTTGGATAAGCCGCACTTACAGCCGATAACCGATCCTTATTCACATCTGGTTTACTGCGTGAACGGCGCTGACGTTGAAAACGCTATCATCAACGGAAAAATCGTAATGCAGGGCCGGAAAGTAATAACCTTGGATGAAGAGAGAATTATTGAAGCCGCCAAAGCTTTCAGCTATTCAGCCGAAAACTAATCTTTGATATAATGCAGGTGAATCATCTGCCGCTGGCCGGAAAAACTAATTATTAATTACTAACCGCCTTTGACGGCGGACGGAAAAAGTATGGAAAAAATCATTGGTTTAATAAAATCAAGTTTTCCTGATCAGCATTACCTGCTCTTCTTGATCGGCGTGATGGTTATCGCCGGAGTCTTAAAGGAAAAAAATTATTTATTGGATATTTTCCGGATCATAATCAGCCGGCTGAAAAATAAAAAAATGGTACTGGCTTTGATATCCCTTATCGGCGGCATACTGCCGATTAGCGGACGGGTAGTCGTATCGGCTGGCCTTCTCTCCACCATCGCCCCAAAAGGAGAAACGGCGCGGGACGAAACGGCGCGGCAAAAATACGGCATTATCGATTATCTTTCCACCCACCACTATTATTTATGGTCGCCTTTGGAAAAAACCGTAATTCTTCCTATGGCGGCGCTGGGATTAAGCTGGGCCGGATTTATGAAATATACTTTGCCGCTTTTGGTAATCAGCCTGGCCTACGTATTATGGTATATATCTTTTAAAATCGAAGAGGATGAAATAGAGATTGCCGTGAGCCCGGAAAAGGTTAACTGGAAGCGCCTTGTTTACGGCTTTCTCCCTTTTGCCGGCGCCGTCGCTTCGGCTTTTTTCTTTGAAAGAGGCTCTTCGTTTATTATGCTGGGTGCGGCCGCCTATTACATCTTTTTAAGCCGGACTTCTTTTAAGAAAGCTTTTTCCTATATCAACTGGCCATTGGTATTGCTCCTCGGCCTAATTATAGTACTGGCCAAATTCACCGGCGGGTACAGTAAAGAAATTGAAGAATTTATTAAAAGTTCAAGCTGGTTAAATCTTACAACCGTTACCGGCGTCCTGGCCCTATCGTCTTTTGCTTTTATCGCCAGCTGGTTTATGGGATCTTCGGGAAAATTTGCCGGAATTTTAGCTATCCTCGTTACAATTTTCGGCCCCCAGTACCTTGTCTGGTTTTTTGTCCTTGAGTTTGCCGGCTACAATTTATCGCCAATGCATAAGTGCGTGCCTATCGGAAAATCGTATTTCCATACCCCCTTGGCGACTTACATGACCGTGCTCACAACCTGGATGCTTCTTCTTTTAGGTTATGCTTACTTCTATACTTTTGTCCTCTGATTATTTATTTTTTAAAAGCGCAGGAGACTAGGGAAAATTCCGGACAGCCGCCGAGGCAGTCATTATTCGTCCGGCAAGACGCGCAAGCCGGGTCGTTTTGTATTCTAGCTGTAAATCCGTCGCGCCAGGCTTTGGCTTTTTCTCCTTGCCAGGCCTCATGGATTGAAATATTGGAAAAATTCCCCAAGACCCGGCTGGAAAAACTGCAGGGAACAATATCCAGATTGGCGTTTATAGCCAGGCTGGTTCTCAAGGCGCTGCAACCCTCAATCGCGATCCCTTTGGCCGCCCCCAGGCCTTGCAGGGCGTTTCCAAGACAGCAGTCGTAGCCGAACCTTGTTGTCCCGCTTGATTGCGAAAGTGCTTCTTTTAAAATTTCCTCCACCCTGAAAAAATCTTCATTTTTCAAGGGAGCGTCAAAACTTTTCGCCCGGCCAACCGGTTTGTAGGTTAAAAGTACGATCCCGTAAGGCTTAAGGCCAAGGCAAAATTTAATAATTTCCGGCAGCTTATAAAGGTTTGTCTGGCTTACGGTAAGCTGGAATACGACTTTAACTTTAGCTTTTTTTAAAAGCCAATAAGTCCGCAAAAACCGGCTAAAGGAAAAATTGCGCCGCCGGGAAAAATCATCTTCTATCCCTTCCAGGCTCAAGGCCGCGGCCCCGGCGTATTTTGAGATGGCGGCGATATTTAAAATTCCCGGCGAGAATCCGTTGGCTGCCAGGTTGGGGACAATCCCTTTGGCCCTGGCCGCTTTTAAAATTTTTCTAAAATCCGGATGCAGAGTCGGCTCGCCCCCGCCTAAGGCAATTTCCAAAACTCCCAATTCCGCGCATTGGCCGAGTATTTTTTCTATGTCTTTAAATGGAAGATGATAGCCGCCCGCCCCGGCATTGGCGTAGCAGTGAGGGCAATTCAAATTGCATTTAGTCGTAATCTGCAAATCAACCAGCGCGGGAGAGTTAAAAACCGTAAAGGGGTAATCCGGGATTTTCGAATCAATACTTTTTTTTAAATATTTATCGCCGGTTTTATATTGGAGTTTTAGAAGCGTTTGGCTTAAGAATTTTTTTTCTTCCGGGCTGACCGGTTTTTTTTCGAGCCATTTTTCCAGAGCCATTTTTCCCTCGTTATCGATATTTATCTGAATCCCGGCGGAGTTATTAAAAATAACCGCTCCGGATTTCTCATTTCGCATGATTAGCATGTTTATTATTTTTATGTTTCCCGGATTTTTTTATTTTAATTTTTTCCCGCCGGTAGGAAATAAGCTCCTTTATAAGAAAAAAAAGGGAAGCAACGCCCAAAACCAGGCTCAATGTTAATATTGCCCAATCCGATCCTTTCATTTGCGGCGAGCCCGCTTGCTCCGGCGCCGCGGCCAGAGTGCTTGATGCTTCGGTGGCGGCGGCCGGAGTGGAAGAGGCAAATAGCCCGCCGGGGAACCACTCGTAGCTTCCGGATGAATTAGTGGTAAAGCCGTTTTTAATCTTCAGTATTTTCACAACGCGCCAATATTTAATTAATGTGTTTTTCGTGATAATATAATAATATCATTAAATAGAACTTATGCAAAAAATTTCCCGGAATGTCCTGCTTTTGGGCCTGGTTAGCCTCTTAACCGACATCGGCTCGGAAATGGTTTATCCGCTTATCCCCGTAATTTTGTCGACCATGGCTTCGGCGCCTTTTGCCCTCGGCTTGATTGAAGGCGTTGCCGAAAGCACGGCCAGCCTCGCGAAATTTTATTTCGGTTATTTATCCGACAAAATCAAGAAAAGGAAAAGGTTTGCCGTTTTCGGCTATGGATTGTCTTTAGTCGGGCAGGCCGTCCTTGCCCTGGCCGGCAATTGGCCGCTGGTCCTGGCATCGCGCTTTATCAACCGCTTTGGCAAGGGAATAAGGACCGCTCCCCGGGACGCCCTGATAAACGAAAGCGTGCCTAAAGAGAGGCTGGGGGCGGCTTTCGGCCTCCACCGGGCGATGGATACGGCCGGCGCTCTTATCGGCGTTCTTATCGCCTATTTTCTTATCGCCAAGTTTTCCTTTTCCGCCAGCCGAGCCATATATTTCTCATTAATCCCCTTATTGCTCGGCATCGGCGCGCTTTCTTTGGTAAAAGAAAAACCAAAAGAGGAGGACGACAAAAAAATATTGCCCAGGCTGGCAATATCAATTTTTTCTAACCGCTTAAAATTTTTCTATCTTGTAAGCTTTATTTTCGCCCTGGGAAATTCGTCCAACCTCTTTCTCATCCTCCGTTCCTTAAATCTCGGGTTTAAGCCGGCAAGCGCGATACTTCTTTACGGCTTATACAACCTTTTCCATGCCCTGTCCTCATATCCTTCGGGCCGGCTGGCTGACCGGCTGGGTTTCGAACGGGTATTGATGCTGGGCTATTTCCTTTATGGGCTGGTTTACCTTTCTTTCTCCTTTGTCGACGGTAAAATTTTCACTATCCTATTATTCGCGGTTTACGGGCTTTACGCCGGTTTGACCGAAGGAGTGGAAAAAGCTTTTGTCGCCAATGAGGCTGGTCCGGAAAGGAAAGCTACGGCCCAAGGCGTCCACGCGACTATCGTCGGTTCTATGTTGTTTCCAGCTTCAATTTTGGCCGGCGCGGTCTGGCAATTTTTTGGGTTTACTTTCACCTTCTTATTCAGCGCTTCGCTCGCGTTCCTCTGCGCGATATTAATGATCCGTTTAATGAAGATGAAAGCGCGAACTTAAAGCCCGCTGATAAAAAGGGGATTACTCGGCGGAAAGAGCGCTGGCAAATTTTTTTATTTTATCTCCAATATCTTCCCTGGAAACTTCCAAAGTCTTAAAACTCAAAGTCGCGGCCGGCTTAACGCCGATAATTTCACCCATGCCGGAGAAAGCTTTTTCGTCGCCCGAACCGCCCATGGTGCAAAAAAAAGCGGCTTTTTTTATCTGTCCCTTGTTTTTATTAAGGTACGACCGGATCGGGCTGGACATATCCCAGCCCCAAATCGGCGTGCCGACGATAACTAAATCGTAATCAGCCGGATTTTTCGCGAATTCAACCGGCGGCATGGCCTTTTGCATGGCTTCTTTGCCGGATAATAAATAGCCTAAAACCCCTTTTCTGTTTTTCGAATCTTTTATTTCATCGGTCTCGCAATTTAATTCTTGCGCTATCCTTTCGGCCGCTTTTTTAGTAATTCCGGTCCGGGAATAATAAGCGATTAATGTTTTCATAATTTGTTGAATTAATTTTTAAATTCCTCAAACGCAATTAATCTTAATATTTTAACAGCTCTGATATTGTCGCGAAAACATATCCTTTTTCTTTTAATCCGCTGATAATTTTCGGGAGGGCCTCTCTATCGGCCGCGCACTCTTTTTCACAAAATGGATGAAGTAAAATTATTGATCCCGGTTTCGCGTTTAGAAGGGTATTTTTAGTAATGAGTTCCGCGTTGCCGGAATAATTCGTATCCGGTTCAATGTCCCACATAATCGTTTTTATATTGTTTTCATTAAGATACCGCGGCAAACCCAATAATTTTTTTCCGTTTGGCGGGCGGAAGGTAATTTCACCCTGATAGCCGGAATCGCGGATAAGCTGGTTTGTTTTTTCTATTTCACTTTTAATGAATGCCTGGGATTTTAAGATCAAGCGCCGGTGCGAATAAGAATGGTTGCCCAGTTCGCTTCCTTGCCGGACAATTTCCTTGGCCTGATTGGGAAATTTTTCCAAAGATTGCCCAATGGCATAAAAAGTTGCCTGGACATTGTTTTCTCGCAATATTTTCAACACTTCATCCGTATATTCCGTAGGCGCGTCATCGAATGTTAAGGCCACTACTTTCTTGTCGGTATCTGCATGACTGGCAAGCCTTCCAAAAAACTGAAAAGTTCTTGACTTGCTAAGTTCAAAGAGACCGTAGGCGGTTATTGCCAGCACGGCCAAGACCAGCGCGCAAATTATATAAATTCTAATATTAATCTTCATTTATTTGGGCGATTTTGCAGAATAAACTACAGTTTTCTGTTCATGCTTCGTTTATTAGGCTCCACTCAAACTGCGTTTATACTTTTCGCTGATCGTATATCTCCAAAAATTTATCTTTCTCGTCAGGACTAAGAAAAAATTTCTTTCCATTTTTCAAGGTCATAAGAAGAAAGTCTCCCCGTGCTTTAATATCAACTTTTCTTGCTGAACCGGGATACTTTGTATACTGAACGGTAAATGGGGAGATACTGTAGCAAATCAACTCACCTTCGCTATAGGCATCTCCGGTTGGGTCTTTTTCTCCTCTGTCGCACTTCTCGTAAAAATCGATAGCTAAATCTTTTGCCTGATCATTTGATATTTTTTTTACGCTTTCAATTTCTTGGAAAGCAATCTTATCGCTTAGTGTTCCAACTTCGCAGAGTATGCCTGTTTGATCAATTTCGTAATATTGATTTGACGAAGATGATTTCTTAAAAATAATCAATAAAACAACGCTTGAAAAAAGAAAAAACACCAAACCCAATTTTTGTTGGCTAGACAGGAACGGAGTATCGGGAAGTTTATCCACGGTGACATTTCCAACTCCATTCATTATCCCGGAAAGAAACAGCAAGCCAATGCACCAAAAAAACAAAAATACTATAATAGTAAACCAGGGACGTGATGAAACATTTTTACAGTAAAATCTATCCATAATGTTATTAATTACATTCAAAGGTTATGACTTGGCCTGTTTGCATATTTGTCGTTTTCCCGATTATAATTATAAAAGGAACCGTCAAAAATTATTGGCATAATTGTTCAACGTATTGCCCGTCTTTTGACCTATGTCCGCAAGCGCATGTGCAATACCCGTCTATACAGAAAGGATCACCGCCGATTCCTAATTCTTTTTCTCTCTCATCGCAAGAGTTTTTCATAACCTTCACGCAGTTTGAATCGGTTTCACACGACCAACCGTTATCTTTATCATAAGAAGGTCTAGCCGCGTCATTTTTTACCGAATTTGATTGAAAGCTGGCCGGCGGTAAGGCAGCGGGTATTTTTTGTTGGTTTTTTATTAGCATAACATAACCACCCAGCAACAATAAAAAGATGGCTACTATGATTGTTGCTTTTGTTAAATTTTTCATAATGTTGAGTATTATTAGCTTTCTAATCTCTTCCTAACGGCTTCGGAATAAGCGAAGTGGCCGGAGGCATCCCGCCATCAGGCGGGAGGCCGGAAGGGCATTTCGCGTATTCCGAGTTAGGCGATGTCGCGAGCGGAGCGAGCGGCGAGCCTGACGA
>Ga0172379_10005155_pt1 | contig 18516 bp, 17 predicted proteins | sample GrowelOW334metaG_FD_119756 | JGI IMG/M metagenome (GOLD analysis project Ga0172379, IMG submission 119756) | Groundwater microbial communities from an aquifer near a municipal landfill in Southern Ontario, Canada - Groundwater well OW334 metaG | ecosystem: Environmental > Aquatic > Deep...
CAAAATTTCGCTTACGCATCTGACTGGACGCGCCGTCCAAATTGATCACCTTCCGCCGTAAGGCGATATCAACCGTTAATTATTTGAATTTTATATTGTTATATCCGACACCAAAGGTTCAATAATCCCCGGCGCAGGGTGATTTTTTCTCCGGTGTGTCCACTTTGTGATTTGATTTTGTTAATTTTGTGAAAAAGGTATCATGAACAGAACAATCGTAAATAAACTATCTCAATATTTTGCAAGCCAACCAGTTGAAAAGGCTTGGATATTTGGATCTTATGCCCGTTCAGAAGAAAGCAGGAGTAGTGACCTGGATATATTGGTCCACTTTAGTTCTGATTCAAAAGTTACCTTGATGAAATATGTCCATATAATTAATGACTTACGAAAATTGACCGGGAAAAGGGTTGATTTAGTTGAAGAAGGACAATTGAAACCATTTGCAGTTAGTAGTGCGGATATGGATAAAATTTTAATCTATGAGAGAAAAGCCCAGGGATAAAGAAAGGCTTAATCATATGATTGAGGCCATTGACAATATTTTCGAATTTACGAATGGAAAATCGTTTGATGTTTATAGAAGCGATAAAATGCTTCGCTTTGCCGTTATAAAAAATATTGAGATTGTTGGAGAGGCAGCTTATTTATTAACCAAGGAATTTAAGATTAATCATCCATCAATTGAATGGGAAGATATGATAGGAATGCGTCATATACTTGTCCATGGCTATTATCAAATCAAAGATGAGATAATATGGGCGACCATTGAAACAGAAAATTATTTCCTTGCTTGCTGGTTATTGACCCCTGCTCCCGCGCGATTGCATCGCGTGGCATTCAGCCTTGCCAAATTACGATGACATCGTCCAATATACTTTTCTCCTTACATAATCGGCAGCGCAGCTATGAAAAAACAGTTGATTGATAAAAATATGAATTAATCTTCATTCAACCACGCGATGCAATCGCGCGGGAGCTGGGATAGCCAACGGAAATAATTACATCCAGGTTATAGAACTTAACCGGACGATCAGAACCACTAATGTGCAAATTTTGCACATTGCTTTCCTCTTTAAGCTCTCCCTCTTCAAAAATGTTATTTACGTGCTTGGTTATCACGCTACGTTCTTTCTGGAAGAGTTCACCTATTTGGGCTTGAGTTAACCAAACCGTTTCATCGTCAATGGTTACATCAATTCTGATGTTGCCCTCTTGATTCTGATAAATGATTATTTCGCTGTTACTTTCCATGATAGGAGGCTGCATTTTCAAATTTATTGTAAATATAAATATAATAGCAACGATGTTGATTAAGATGGAATTCCTAGATCGTCACAACCTGAAGACCCCTGCTCCCGCGCGATTGCATCGCGTGGCATTCAGCCTTGCCAAATTACGATGACATCGTCCAGTATACCTTTCTCCCCGACATAATCGGCAGCGCAGCTATGAAAAAACAGTTGATTGATATAAATATGAATTAATCTTCATTCATCCACGCGATGCAATCGCGCGGGAGCTGGGGCTAAGTGGTTTTGATTTAAGGAACAGCTCAATGTAAAATAGAAATGCCTTACAGAAAATCTGAACTAATTCTATTTCTCACCAATTTTACTAAAAATATTTGGCAGTGATGTTAGTATTCCTATTACATAAATAAACGTAGTCCAAATTTGAATTGTAACCAAAATTTTTGCTAGAGTAGAACAGGGATAAATGTCACCATATCCAACAGTTGCGGCGGTAACTGAAGTGAAGTAAAATGCATTAAAAAAACTTAAGTCACTGATATTGAAACTTTGAATGGATTGAGCAAATTCAGCCCAAGAAGTATATTGATATAAATTCGTAAAGGCTAATAAATAAAAAGCGAAGCCTATTAGAGTATGAACAACCCTTTCCCTATAACTGGGATTAAACGTATATCTCTGGGATTCTTTGTCTTTGTAAAGTAGGAATAATGGTTTAATTGATATACCATTAAATTTTGAATATAGCCAATCATAAGACACTGTCAGTTGAATGAAAGCTACCATGAAATTAATGATTATGCAAATTGTTCCAATCACACCAAGAATACTCAACCAAGGATTTGAAACAATTCGAAAATTGTAAAGTTCATAGATTAAAGAAGGAGCAATAATAACTGACAGAAAAATTCTTCTATTTAATTTATTTATTGTCATAAAATGGGTAGTATTAATATTTCAATATTAATTCAGCTTTGGGGATAATAAAAAGAATATTGATTCATGCAGTTTATTTTGTAACTGTAATCCCTTATAAAGAGGATTCTTTCATCAATTCTCAAATTCATCCATCGAATCTACTTTTGGCAGCATTCCTAAGAATCTGGAAAGGCTAATTAAGGTCATAAGTAATCCAGCGATGCTCTGAAACCACAGAATAAATAACCCAGTTTCTGTTCTTATCGTAAGGTTTGAAATGCCAAATGTTGTCATAGTAGTGAAACTATTGAAGATTAGCCGTGAAATAGACATATCAGTATCGGATATAGAACTTAAAAAAACAGCAAAAGAGGATGCAAACCAGAAAGTAATTTCACAAAAGTTGCTTAACAAATTAATAATCATTCTTCTATATCCTCTAATTTTATATTCGACACCTTTAAGTTTGCTTCTGTATTCATCGAATAGTAGAACATTTATCTGATAAATTATTATTTCAAATACTCGAATTAAACCATACCCGACAACGATAAAATTGATAATATTTAGGTTAAGATACTTTACTAAAAAAACTGAAATAATTGCTCCAAGGAGATTTGCAAGAACCCAAATGTCAACAAAATTGTACCACCATCCAGCATTTTTTCTTCCGATGATTTTTCTTACCAACCAAAAAATTGAAATGTAGCTCAATAGTTTAAAAACAAAACACCAAAATTCAACGCTTATTGATCTTTTATTTTTCATCTGATAGTCATTATTTTGAGTTAGAAATAAAATCCAGTTGATAAAGAAGTCACACCTAATATGCTGAAAAAATTTTCCACTTTCTATTGAACTGCATTAACCTCACACTGAATCAACCTTGAGAATAATCAGTGTACAATATTAATCTCTCTTGGTATTCTTGGTTTTCCAGATTCAATCCAAGCCATCCTGATTAACTCTGCTGTGGCTTTGAAAGATCTTATAATCTATTATTGAAAATAACCGCAAATGAGATGACTGGGGTTTTGATTATTTCTTTTTATCCATCATGGCAAAATCATATGCCCAAATTATCCCAAGTGTTTTAAATTCATTTTTTATAATCATATTACCCGAATTATCAACGATTATATACTTTGTCTTATTCTCCAATTCAGAGATTCTTGATGCCGTCTTTGAAATTACTGCATTTTGGAATAATGTATTGCTTAATAAATTTTCGGTGATAGATGAAATAATGTTGTTGCTTTGCTGAAATACAAGAGTTGTACTTATTTTTTCTTTTAGAGTTGTAGCATCGCTAAGAACTTGTTTTGATTCTTTTGTAAGTTCGGTAAATTGTTCTTCCAAGCTCTTTATTTTAATGGCAGATTCAGTTGCTTTATTGGTTATTTGCATAATAGTTTGTGTTGCTTCAGTATAAGCCTTATTATATGCCTCTGCTCTTGCTATATCGTTAACAATAAAACCAATGGCAAAAGATAGTAAAGATGTTGCGGTTACTATCAATAGTAATTTCTTAAACAGATAATCTTTAATAAGCATTTTTGCTTCATACGATAATTTTGGATTACTCATTTGTTTTAATTTTAATTACTCATATATGCGCTAAAATGCTAATCAAAGCATTTTTCTTATCCTTTTGAACTCAGTTTCACCATAATCTCCCTAAAACTTTCCAATCCAGCTTCCAGATTCTCAATGATGTCCTCTGCTATTGTTTCAGGATCAGGTAAATTATCAAGATCAGCCAGAGATTTATCCTTGATCCATGAGATATCCAATGATGTCTTGTCTCTTGCTGTGATCTCCTCATAACTGAATCTCCTCCATTGTCCTTCAGGATTTGTTTCAGCATTGTAGGTTTCTTTCCTGATATGTCTATTGGCAGGATTGTAACAAGCAATGAAATCTTTCAGATCATCCAGCTTTAAAGGATTTTTCTTTAGGGTATGGTGAACATTTGTCCGGTAGTCATAAACCCATATTTCTTTTGTCCAAGGATCTTTGCTGGCTGGTTTATTGTCAAAGAAGATCACATTGGCTTTTACACCCTGAGCATAAAAAATTCCGGTAGGCAGTCTCAGAATGGTATGGAGGTCTGTTGTTTCCAGTAATTTTTTACGAACTGTTTCTCCTGCTCCACCTTCAAACAGTACATTATCAGGTACAACAACTGCTGCCAATCCTGTTGTTTTCAGCATAGAACGAATGTGCTGTACAAAGTTTAGTTGCTTGTTACTAGTGGTTGCCCAGAAGTCCTGTCTGTTATAAGTAAGATCATCTTTTTCAAGCTCACCTTCTTCATTGGTAAATGTCTGTGAACTCTTTTTACCAAAAGGTGGATTAGCCAGGACATAATCATAGGTTGTTGGGGATGCTGCTATAAGGGCATCAGCAGGAGAAATAAAGTTGTCACTGTCAATATCCCCAATGTTGTGAAGGAACATGTTCATCAATGCCAACCTTCTTGTTCCTGCAACTATTTCATTGCCATAAAAAGTCTGGAGCTTAATAAACTTGTTCTGTTCCTTATCCAGTTTATTATTAGAAACCAAGTAGTCATAGGCAGCTAAAAAGAAGCCTCCTGTACCACATGCTGGGTCAGCAATGGTCTTCATCGGTTGTGGCTGGATACATTCAACCATTGCCCGGATTAGTGGTCTTGGAGTGAAATACTGTCCAGCACCACTCTTTACATCCTGAGCATTTTGCTCCAATAGTTTTTCATAAATATCACCTTTGACATCTGCCCCCATCACCAACCATTGTTCACTGTCTATCATGTCAATGATTTTAGCCAGCATGGCAGGATCTTGAATCTTATTTTGGCTCTTGGTAAAGATTTGCCCTAAGATTCCTTTCTGAGTGCTTAATTCACGAAGTAATACAGAGTAATGCAATTCCAACTCTGCTCCTTTAATTCCGGTGAGACTTTCCCAATTGTAGTCTTTTGGGATGTTCAACTGCCTGTTATAAGGTGGCTTACTGTACTCATCTGCCATCTTCAAAAAGAGTAAATAGGTAAGTTGTTCCAGATAATCACCATACCCTACACCTACATCACGGAGAGGATTACAGAAGGACCAGACTTTAGATACTATTGATGATGTGGAACTTAAATTACTCATCTTTTACCTTGATTATATTATATTTTTTTTGAACCTTCTTTTATCCAAGGAACAAGTTCTTCTGCTTCTAATGCAGATCTTACATCTGAACACCTATTTTCATATTTTCCATCAAATTCTAATATGCATAATAGTGACATTTCGATGTACCAGATACACAGTTGTAAAGCTTGATATTTAGCCATACTATTAATCTCACTTAACTTTTTTCTTTTCTCTTCTCGAGAATGAACTATAGCATTTCTGATTTGAACAATTGCTTCAGGTGCATCAATAATATTTACACCATTTGTGATATATTCTTGTAGAAAATTCAGTGATTTGGGGACTGAATGATCAATATTTATCTGTGATAATAATAACCTAATTTTGTTAGAAGCAGTGATAGTCTCAGAATCTTTACCAACAATGAGCCTCTTGTTTTCAATTATCCACCAATTATATATTAGTTCTAATCCAGTTTGAGCCATTACTATGGAACCTTCAGAGGACCCTACTTGTCCATTTGATTCAACATACCAATGAATAATTGATGTAAGAAAATTCCGATTGTCCTTGTCTTTCCACAACTCACTGAATTTTATCCACATTTTGTCAATTCCATTGACATTTCTCCTATTTGCCCATGAATTTACAGCTTTGTAACTATCAACATAATAGCTTGAATAATCACACCAGATGTTATCATTTTCAAAAACACCTTGAATAAACAATGCAGAGGTTCTTCTGCCATTTAAAAATGACAGAAAAATATTTAAACAACCGATGATATCATCAATGTCAGTATAAAAGATGGAATTCTTTTTACTAATTAGTTCACCTGAATATAAAATATGAAAACCACCTTTTCCTATTAACGATTTTTGTCTCTTATCATAGTCATGGCATTTATCAATTGTGATAATATATTTTTCGTTTTCTAATACAAGTCTGCTTGTTGAAGTTTTTATGTTGCTTTTTGTTGTTCTCTTTACAACACTTCCTCGAAAATCTCTGAGATTAGGTATTGAAAATTTTAATTTATTAACAGCTATCGTTTTATCTCCATAAACTACATCCTTAGAGGCAATACCTTCAATATATAGATCAGTATGTAAATCTTCGTAACTCGTATTCGTGATGAATCCTTTACAAAATTCAACTCCACTAATTATGATTATCAAAGATTTTGATTCAACAATTTTAACTAAGATGTCTAATTCAACAAAGGACTTTCCATAAAAATGTACACCAGAATTTGGGAGCCAATCATATTTGATAAATCCAGATACGAGAATTTCAAATAACTCATTCTTAATTATAAAATCACCTTCGTATATCGTAACTGAAGAATTAGGTTCAGAAATGTCAATTGATATATCTTTTATTTCTGGAAGTTTTTCCATGTATTCCTTAAGTTCTTTGCTCATTTCCATATTAATACAATTAATTGAGATGTATTTTAAAATTCATCTTCCTATACATGAATTATCATACTAATTTCCCTTCAAATGCCTTTTTCAAAATGCTTTGTCTTAATGATTCAGCTTGCAGTAAACTTTGGCTGATGGTTTCTTCTATTTTATCACAAACAGTGAGTTTGCTTTCCAATTCATCAACAATGAGTTGCTGTTCTTCAAAAGGAGCAATTGTAATCTTTAATTGTCCAAGTTTAGTGCCATTAACATTTGGTTGACCAATACCAACTTGACCTTCTGTTATTTGGCTCCAATAATTAGGAGAATGAAAAAAATAAGATAAATATTTTTCATCCATTTTAAGACTTACTCTTACCCTTATCAAATATGAAGCAAATACTGCTTCAGGAATATCTCCCTTGATTAAATAGCTCTTTCCTACTGTTGCCCCTGTTCTTGCAAAAACTAAGTCACCATCATTTAGTAAATATTTGCCTTTAATCTCATTTCCAATTTTGCAATAAGGAACATCATCCCAGTGAACTTTGTCATCCTGAATATCAGTAATTCTTAAGAATTTAGGCCCAATATTTTCCTTAGAAGATGATTCAGTATATCCATATTGAATGCTATCAGTGATACTTTTTAATTCGACTATTCTCCAGCTCTTAGGTAATTCACCATCATTTACATTTTTATTGGTGAGTCTCCCTTCAAAAGCCCATTTCAATAAACTTTGCCTGTATATTTTTAATTGCTGTTGTGCTAAAAGAAGTTGCTGCTTGCCATTTTCTAAATCACTAAGCAGTTCTTCTATTTTGGAGACAATTGCTTGTTGCTCAGGGAGAGGTGGAATAGGAATTTCAGTAGTTCTAATCGTTTCTCCTGAAATTGCTCTAAATGTGGTTCCTGTTCCTTTTTCATCCAATTGCTGCTCAATACTCCTCAAAAAATAAAAAATGTATTTAAAATTTTCATATCGGATTGCAGCTAAGCCCCTTCCTATGCAACATTTTTGATTAGCAATATTAGTAGTTCCAACTGGTGCCCTTACAGATAGCAAAATGTCATTTGGAAGTGCAATTTTGTTTGGTGCATTACACCATTTATTTACCTCTGGATACTGTTCAGTAAATTCTGACTTTCCTTGAAAAAATGGTAGTCCAATTTCATCGTAATTGTAGGTAGTTGAAGGTGGAGATTGTCCCATTACTATCTCACAGACATCTCCTAATTTCTTTAGTTTCCAGTGTTCTGGTATATGGTTATTCATGCAATTCTTTTAAATCATCAGGAATTTCCAAATGCTCAACAAATTTCATCTTGTTAGTTTGCATAAATTTGGATGAAAATATTGTGATGAAAATTGCCTGATAAATAATTGTGAAGAATACTAATATTCCTTTAACCAAGTTAGTAGATAGAAATGAATCTAAGCTCTTATATTCTGGATCGTTTGGAAAATATTGTGAATTTTTTAAACCAAAGTAAAGTGTAAGCAATATAATGGGAAGAACAATAATCCAGATAAATGATCTGAGTCTCCACCAAAATATTCTCCAGTATATATGATTTTTTCTTAAGATTTTTCTTTGAGCATTAATCAGAGTTAAATTTCTTTTCCTTTCATTTTGCAACTCTAAAGTTATTGCATCAATTTTTGATTGCTTTTCTGCTGCTTCAAAATTAATTTGAGTTTCAACCACCTTAATTGCTGAACGATCTTCAAGTTTTTTAATTTTATCATTTAATTGATTTACAGCATTCTGTAAAAGTAAAATATTATTTTCCTTTTGTTCATTCTCAATTCTCAATCTTTCTTTCTCTTCTTTGTCTTTTCTAGTAACCTCCTCAAGCATTATCAATTCCCTCTTTGAAGCCAGTACTTCATTTTCCTTTGTTGACAATAAAGTGTTCATTTCAGATTCAAAAAATTTTTCACTATTAAAATCTTCTTTTGAACTCTCTTGATGGAATTTGTCCATAAAAAGTTTCTCAGAAATAAGATTTAGTAGTACACTTTCATTGTCTATTCCATACTTTTTTAAATAGCTAGCAACTTTAATAATATCAATTGATTTTTGAGGATCCTTATTAAATCCTCTTGATGAAACGGCTTTAATAAATGCTTTTTTATAGTCAGGAGTTTTTACTGGCAGCAATTTTACTAATTTGTTCAGTAGAAATGAGGGCCTAAAGAATGTGGGATATTGAATTTCTTCAAATGATCTTGTCTTATAAGAATCAAATTTCATTAGTAAATCATCTAATGTCAGTCCAAAATATTTAACTTCATTGAATGTTTTTATCTCATCTTTCTTAAAAACTCTTCTTGAATTAAGTATGAGTTCTCTTAGAACAACATCATGTCTCATTTGAGAATCTGAACGATAGTATGTTCTGAAGGGGATATGATTCGTTTTTGAGAATTCTATTCTGCTTTCATTTATTTGATCAATAAATCGTTGATACTCAACGATCCTCTCTCCTATGAATTTTTCATCTAATGAATCAATTTGTTTTTTGTTACGGGAGATTAAAATCCCTTCCTTTGGTAATGTTATTTCAGCAAGGTCAATAATATTAATAGGATGAATAGTTTGTTCCCTATTAATCAATAAATTAGAATAATAGTTTTTTGAAAGTTCATCTAGTCCATCTGATTTTAAAATTGCTCTTATAGCTGAATCTGTCAAAGACTCGTCTAAATGCTTAAAGTCATCTTTTTTATGTTTTAATTCTTTTAGTGTCAGTTCTGAATATCGAAATTTGATTTTTATTATATCCTTATTTAACACAATTAGCTTCAGTAGTTCTTTGGATGCTTCATTTTCAGCATTCACATGAAGGTTAAGAACTGAGAATAGAAAATTAGTATCAAGGAATAAAGTCCAATCTATAAGTTCTTTATCTAAATCTTCATTTGCCTGTTCAGGACTTAATCCTAATGAAGCAAATGCCAATGTTTTTTGACCAATCTCATCTATAAAATCTAGATCCTCTTTGGTAGCATAATCTGGGAATAAATCAACAACAGTTTTAAATGTACTTGTAAGTTCTGGTTTAGCTAATTTTTTTAATTCATCAGAAAATATTTCCCGATTAATAAAATTTGTGGGTTCGGGTTTGGAGAGTTGAGGGTGTAAAAATTCAATTGCCTTTACTCCATACTGAAAGAAACATCCATAAAAATAGTCCTTAAGTGTTTCCCAAAGTAGTTTGATGTCTGAATCTGAAATTTTATGCTTAGATCTTTCTGATACAAAAATTTTGAAATTTTGAAATCTAATTACTTCACTTGATCTTTTCTCAGCTTCTATTTTAACAAGTTTAGCCTTTTCTTCTTCTGCTAAAGAATAAAGTGATTTACTAAGAATAATTTCTCCATCTTCTATTAGTATTTTTAAAATATTATTAAACTCTATTTCATACAACGAAATTTCATAAACAATATCAATATTCTCTTTTAACTCATCTATAGTAATAGGGTTTTTGCTTTCCAGGAGAGTAGTTCTAATAATTGATTTAATGGTATCCTCTCTTGTATCAGATGCTGATAGACTTAGGGTTGTCAGAATTTTATTTACATTCTTCATAAATGATTGTTTTTCAAATAAATTATGCAGCTAATACCTCATTTAGTTCGTTTATAATCACTTCTGTCTGCTCTCCAAACAATTGCCACATTTTACCCAATCCTCCTTGAGCATTGAATGGATTTAAGTCAAAATCATCCTTTTCAATATGAAAACTGTTGGTTACATGCTCTTTGATCATCCTTAGCCATTGCATCTGCTCTTCATTAAACTTTTCACCTGCTCCGGAATGTTTTTTGAAAACCCAATCCTGAAAATTCTTGTCTACTATTTTATCATAGGTGTTTAAACTATTGTCCAAACCACTTACTTTCCTGATTAATGAAACAATTGCAGTCAATTCATTTCTTGGAGAATCTTTGCACAAATCCAATGCCTGATAAGCTCTCCAAACATTCATTGGAGCCAGCATAGGTTTGTCCTGCTGTAGTCTCTCCAATACCTCTTTGATCATGTTGTAGGTTAATTCTCTTCTTCTATATGGTTGGTTGTAGAAAATCTGTAAAGCCAACAGTTCATCCTTGTGCTGGTACATCCACTCAGAAAATTCAGTGATGATTTCATTTGCCTTTTCCTGATTGTCCTGATCCCAGCCTACATTGATTACTTCATCAGGATTGGCTGTATCAATTCTTTGTTCATGGGCTTTACGGACATTTTCAATGTATTCATTTAACACACCATTAAATACCCTTGCTGCTTCATTCTGAAATTTGCTGGTTTCATTCTTAATTGCCTGTTCAATAGTATCAGGAGCCTCACCTATGTATTTGTGCTTAACCCTTTCTTCAATCTCTTCTAGAATATCCGGATTAAAGGCATCAAGTAACTCTTTGACTACAGTGGAAATGCTTTTACCATCTGCCAGCTCTGCAAATTTCTTTCTTTCCTGAGGTTTAATCTGCTTGTCCAATCTTGTTAACCTGTTGGCAATGGAGGTAAACAACTCCTCTTCTCTTACCCCAACAGCAATGGCTTGCAACAATTCTTTTAAGGGAACACCAGGCTTTTTCTCCAGAGGTCTGCTGTCAGTCTTCAGACTTCTTGTTACACCAATGGCATCCACAATCACAAAATGGTCTTTGGTTTGTTTGGCAGTAGGGGTAACCTTTCTAAGGCTGTCCAGATCAATGGTTCTGGTTCCCCTGCCTTTCATCTGTTCAAAGTAATTTTTGCTTTTCACATCCCTCATAAAGAGAAGGCACTCCAATGGTTTAACATCAGTTCCTGTAGCAATCATGTCAACAGTCACAGCAATTCTTGGATGGTAGTTGTTCCTGAATTGGGAGAGTGTACTTTTGGGGTCTTCACCTTGTTCTATCAGGTTATCCTCACTGTCCCTTTTATCCTTGTCAGAATTGTAGGTGATCTTTTTACAGAAACGGTTTTCTTCTGCAAATTCTTCTCTCACTATCTTGATGATATCATCTGCATGACTGTCTGTCTTAGCAAAAATTAGAGTCTTGGGAACTTCAAATTCTCCATTCTGATCCAGCCTGTCAGGAAAAATTGAAGGCAGATGCTCTTTAAATGATCTGATAATGGTTCTTATCTGATTAGGATTTACTATATCCTTGTCCAGTTGAAGGGAGGAATAATGTTCATCTTCATCTTGTAACTCCATCCTTTTTCTTCTGCTCAGTCTTTCCCGGAGTTCAACGTATTCTCCTTTCCACAGGGTTCCACCTTCCTGTGTGACTTTAGTATCTATGATAAAAACATCATACCCTACATTGACCCCATCAGCTACAGCCATCTCATGAGAATATTCACTCACTAGATTCTGGTTGAAATATCCAATGGTTCTTTTATCCGGTGTAGCAGTTAAGCCAATTTCGAAAGCATCATAATATTCCAGTACCTGTTTCCAAAGATTGTAAATACTCCGGTGACACTCATCAATGACAATAAAGTCAAAGAACTCAATGGGCATCTTAGGATCATATTCTATTGGAGGTATCTCCTTGGGCTGATATTTCCTTTCATTGGGGTTTTCTTCTTCCAGTTGTTCATCCAGTTCAGTCCCTTTCAGAATGGCATACAATCTTTGAATGGTGCTGATACAAACCTGACTGTCTGTAGCAATGTAGCTGGATTTTAATCTCTGAACAGAGTAAAGTTCTGTGAATTTTCGGTTATCATCATTGGGCAGATAAGACATAAATTCCTGTTCTGCCTGTTCTCCAAGATTCTTGGTGTCAACCAAAAAAAGAACCCTTTTAGCTTTGGCAAATTTAAGTAACCGGTATATGGCTGTTATGGCAGTAAAGGTCTTTCCTGAGCCAGTAGCCATCTGTATTAAAGCTCTTGGTCTGTTCTCTTTGAAAGAGACTTCCAACTTATTGATGGCATTGATCTGACATTCTCTCAATCCATCAGGTTTTAGTCCAGGCAAATCATGTAATCTTTTTCTGAGTGATTTATCCTTCTTTTGCCATTCCCTGAGTGTTTCAGGTCTGTGGAAACTGAATATCTCCCTGAATCTTGGTTTGGGATCATTGAAATCAGAGAATCTTGTTAATTCACCAGTACTGAGATAAACATAAGGTCATGGTTCATTCTTTAAATGCTTCAATTTTGCCTTTGCATACCCTTCAGACTGGCTTTCATGTCCAGTTAGTTTATGACCTTCTTCCTCTCTCTTGGCTTCAATTACCCCATATGGCTTTCCATCTACAAATAGGACATAATCAGCAGGGCCGACATCAGTAAGATACTCTTTGACTGCTACGCCAACCCCAGCATGTAGATTGATTTTTTTGATGTCCTGAATAGTCCAACCACAAGCTATTAGTTGCTCATCAATGTGATCTCTTGCAATTTGTTCAGGGTTTTGATTGGTCACTTACTGGCTTTTGGAATGGTTAGGATAAAAGTAAGAAAAATAATTGCTTATCGGAATGTATGTACTTTTTACTTTTTTAATATTTGCTTATCAGTTAATTAATCGATCGATGTAATCAATAGCAAAGGCCAATCAATTTCCTCGATTGGCCTTGTGCATTTTTTCAGACCGCTTAACAATAGCAGCCGTGGAAGAATTTTACCAAAAAATTACACAGGATTTGCTACCGGAGTTGCCGGCGCTGCCTTCCCTCTCCCAGCGTAATCAACCACACTTCTTGCATTTCTGTAGGCGCTGAAAAAGTCGGGTTGGCTGAACTGGAAGGGTTCCATCAGGGCATCTACCTGCTCTTTTAACAGCTTGTCCTGGGCCTTGAAGACGCCATCGATATTGCCTGTCGAAACCTTGGAGATGTTGATGGCCACCCTGCGTTTGGGAATCGCAAGCCTGAATTCGGCCAGCAGCCGGTCCATTTGCTGAAACTCAGCATCACTGATGGCGTATTTGGCAAGATCGGACTTAAGGGGAAGCGCCATTTCATTGAGCAGCCTGCCAATGTCGGCCAGAACAGTGTCGGCGCTCTTTTGCAGTTCATAAGCCTTGTAATTGGCCTTCGTTTTTAATTCTACATTTTTGGTGGAGGTGGCATGGGCCTTCAACCCAGCCGCAAACAAAAGGATCAACCGCATCAGCTCACTGCGCAAATCACTCTTGTTCTTCGTCAAACCGCTGCTGTCGGCTTCCTGCACCTGGCGGTTCCGGTTGATAGTCGCCTGTCCGGCCTTTAGCAATTGCTGCGCGGTAAAGAGGTCACCCTCGGTGCCTACCTGTGCTGCATGAGTGTCAAGAACCAAATTGACAGCCTCATACATCCTGAATTTGTTCAACTGTTTTTTGTTCATGATCAAAAAATTAAGGGATAAATACTATTTGTTCATACCCCCGGAATGGTTTCAAGCAACCACGCCAAAGGATATTTACTATAAGTTACGGGAAAAAAATAAGAATAACGAATGAAGAATGTTGCATATGTTAGGCCGACGGGTTGGGATGGAGGACATTTATCAACCTCCTTTGGGTTTCCGGCCAAACCGGAAAATCCAATTGATGCTTCCAATTCACCTCCGGTGACCGTCAGAACACTTCCCGGGATCGTCAAACCGCTTGCGGAAACCGTCAAAGGTCATCCGGAAATGTTCAAAGCGCTTGCGGAAACTGTCAGAGGGCATGCGGAAATGTTCAAAACACTTGCGGAAACTGTTAAAGCGTTTGCGGAAACTGTAAGAGGTCTCCCGGAGATGTGCAAACCGCTTCCGGTTACTGCAGAGGTCATTAAGGTCTAGACTATTACATATAAGTGATGTGAAACAAAGGTCGACTTGTTGGCGTTTTTTGATTTGCGCCCGGAAGGCGCCAGGATTTGGGGGAAAATTGAACTTTTGTGCTGAAAAAATATGCGAGAGAGTTCTTTTATTTTTAAACGAAATGGTAATACCTATTTTCAGAAGAGGTCTTAACTTCTATATTCAAGTGAAGCAGAGCAAAGAATGAGATTTAGCGGCCAGGTATAATACGCTCTTTTGGCCTTTTTTTATCCAAATATTCCTTTAACTGCTCAAAACTCATATCGGCAGTTTCTTTGCTTATCCTATCACGCTGTTGACGCATATATTTAACTGCATCAAACTTTTTCTTAATCGTTGTCTTCATAATCTATCATCTCTTTAGGTGAACGTATCTCCAAAGTAGGATATCCAAGCTTCAGATTTACAGAATTATACCCATGGATTCTTTTTAAATTTACAATATGTTTGAAATTCCAACTTATTAGAACATCTGCTCTGTTGATTGTCGCCAATGCAATATGGACACAATCATCATTGCTCGTTTTTCCAACAACTTTTCCAACAATATATTGGTTCGCCAGATCAAATGATTCCTGCGTAATTTCAACGAAGTCGATTAAGTCAGCCGGTAATTTCTTGATAAATGACTTTACCCTTTCCGGAGCATTGTCCAATTCGTTTTCAGTTAATTCAGAATAAATAATCCTAATCTTTTCATCAACAATTTTTTCAAACAGAAGTTTGGTGAATGCCTGAAATTCATCATCATAGTACCCGCCAAAGACAGAAGTATCCAAGTAATACTTTAAAATCATCTTTCCTTCTATTTAAAGCAAAGATATTCTATTTTAGGGTCAAGTCAAATTATCATTCGAGATTTGCCACCCCTGCTCCCGCGCGATTGCATCGCGTGGCATTCAGCCTTGCCAAATTACGATGACATCGTCCAATATACCTTTCTCCTCGACATAATCGGCAGCGCAGCTATGAAAAAACAGTTGATTGTTAAAAATATGAATTAATTTTCATTCAAACACGCGATGCAATCGCGCGGGAGCGGGGGCTTCCGGAGATTGATAATGCGCTTCCGGAAACTGTCAGAGGTCTCTTTCTTTACAAATACGCTATTTATAACTCAACCCTTGCCCACAATTGAATAGGGCATAACCTTTCCCTTCCATATAGCCCGGTACGTCTTCTTTTTGATTGGTAACAGCCTCGTCAGAAGAGGGTGTGGAGAATGGCATTTTCCCGGTAGGGTTGTACTTTCCTGTTACAACATCCAGAAGTGCATCCGGCGTAGTCCCAAAGGTTGCCAGGACAGCCTTGATGTTTGCTTTGGTCTGGTCGTTGTAAATTTCATTGATGACCCATGGATTGGTGTAATTCACAACCAAAATGGTTGGTTTAGCTGCCGAAAGTTTATTCACATAATTTACATCGACCGAGCATTTTGACAAGGAAAGTGAGATGGGTGAACCGGTAGATCCAAACAGTGAATTTCCTTTGGGTACAATCCATAACAGCACAACATCCGATTCCGCCGGGGTATTGACAAAGGTGACAGGATATTTATTGTCATTTGTTGAGTACACAGAGCCGGGATCCGACAATTTGTCTCTCGTGCCTTTGGAGTAGGTCTCGAAATAGATTTTGGTTTTGGATTGCAATGGCAATGCCTTGTTGTTGTTTTGCAGCAAGACAATTGATTTTCGCAATGCCAGATCAGCCCGCTCTTTAAATTTGGCATTGTTGACAATTTGTTCCGCTGCATTAACATCAACATAGGGGTTTTCAAACAAACCCATTCTGAATTTTTCGTTCAGGAGACGAACCACAGAGTTATCAATCGCACTCATCTCCACCATGCCCTTGTTGATTACTTCCAGCAGTACGGCAGGATCTGATTCTCCTGAAAAAATGTTGACGCCGGCTTCAATCGCTTTTTTGTAACGTTCCTGTTTTGTGAGGTTTTCGACTCCCCAGGGCATGCCGGTAAGAGGACCGGTATCTGAATTAATGATGCCCTTGAACCCCATTTTGGTTCTGAGCAAGTCGGTAATGACCCCTTTGTTAAAAGAATAACCAACCTCTTCATATTGTGTGCCGGAAGGAAGCGAATAATATGGCATCATGGAGGATGTGCCGGCTTTTATCGCTGCCTTGAATGGGATCAGGTTGTTCTCAAACATACCACCAGGGTAGATTTCCTTTTTACCCCAGTCAAAGTGGGAATCCTGACCATCTTCGCCCGATCCACCGCCCGGAAAGTGCTTGGTAGTCAATGCGACAGAACCATTGTTTAATTTTTTGCCCTGAAAGCCAAGGATCACTTCTGTAATCATTTTAGCGACCCATTCAGCATCTTCCCCAAATGTTCCATTCACCCTCGACCATCTTGGTTCGGTTGATAAGTCAGCCATATACATATACCCCTTTCTCAATCCAACAGCCAACCACTCCTGACGTGCAATATCTGCAAATTCCCTTGTCAATTTCAGATCGTGCATAGCCGACAACCCCAGTTCTCCGGGCCACACTGAAAAGACAGAGGTTCCAGCACTGGTTCCAAGTGCTTCATTGACAGTTATATTGTTCCGGGGATTTGATGCAATAATGGCAGGTATACCCAAAGGTTGGCTTTCGCACAAGGCTTGCAATTTATTCGCCCATTCTGCTGTGTTTTTTGCACTTTCGTTCATCCGGTAGATGAAATGGCGGTTGTTGAACCTGGTTACAAAATTGGTGACGCCACCGCCTCCACTCATATTGGCAAGCACCCCGGCAACCCCGGTGGGGCCGGTCGATGTCTGGGTATTGCTTCCTCTTCTACTGGCAGGTGCTTCGCCAAAACCGCCTTGACCACGACCACCACTTTCATTGAAATCACTGGCAACCAACCCTTCTGCTTCCGCTTTTTTTGCACCGATCATAGAGACCGTGTTAATAAGCATAAAACCTGCTTTTTGTTCAACAGACATTTTTGAAAGCAGATCTGCACTTCTTTCTTCCGGGGATAACCGCCAATCTTCGTATTTATCCAATTGACCATTATTGTTGAGATCCTTGAATTCCAGATCCCCTATTTTGAGGATGTTAACAGTGCGGTGTCCTAAAACAGGTTGAGTATTTTTTTTGCCATACGAATTTGATACGCATAGTAGGATCAAAAATCCTAAAATCCCTAAATGATTCATTGATTTCAATGTCATGAAAGAAAGTTTAGACATTTTCATTTTTTTAATTAGTTAATCAGGTTGACGTAAAAATTACTTTAACCAAATATTGCATTCAGAGATGATGCTGTTTCTACAGATGGAAACTGCTAGTTGCCAGTACACCAGTAAGACTATCAATCTATTCAAAGGTTTAATTCTGTGCTAATGATCAAACGGCAAGAGGATGATTTCATTACCTGGATTTGACAAAATATAGTAACAATGGATCCGTTTTCAATTATAATCTTGCGCGAATTCTTGGCTGAAAAAGCTTCATCAGGGTCATTGAACTCCTTCCACCTACCGACACGGTCTAAAATTGCCAACATTCGGGGAGGCTTACATTAATGTGTTGTCCACAAAATCAAGCACTTGCAAGAGAAACTTGTAGGTGCTTTTTATTTTACGCCAGGAAGACGTCAGGATTTTAAGAAAATGTCTGTTTTTTGAGGTTATCAGCAGGTAAAAGCAATAATGTCATTTATGCACTTTAATAGTGCATATATTATTAATATATGCACAAAGACAATGCGATATTCATTATCTTTGTCAAAAACAAACAGCCATGGAAAAATTATTCGGACAGTATCTTAAACTTCTTAAGGAGACGGATACAAACTACTTCCGATATATTTATACGGAGATAAACTGGAAAAGTCGCATGATCGGGCTTACCGGGCCACGTGGAGTTGGGAAAACCACGCTGGTTTTACAACATATCAAAAAGAACCTTAATCCTGCTGAAACACTCTATGTAACGGCAGAAGACTTTTATTTTGCCGATAGCAGGCTGATTGATTTAG
>Ga0172379_10005156_pt1 | contig 18513 bp, 11 predicted proteins | sample GrowelOW334metaG_FD_119756 | JGI IMG/M metagenome (GOLD analysis project Ga0172379, IMG submission 119756) | Groundwater microbial communities from an aquifer near a municipal landfill in Southern Ontario, Canada - Groundwater well OW334 metaG | ecosystem: Environmental > Aquatic > Deep...
AAAAAAGGAATTACAATATATTTTACATCATATTATAGTTGCAAATTTAAGAAACACAAAAAAGTTTTGCATATATTCACATTATTCTATAGGCGCACCCAATTAAGTATTGTGTTAATGGTTATCAATTAATCACTTAAATTAGTTTTTTGCCGAAAATAATTTATCCGCCGCAGGCGTGAAACTAAAGTCCGGGAGCGCCGGTCGTCTGACCGGCTTTCGGCTGTTTCCGCTTTGAGCAAATAAATTTAAAAAGCCGGTCAGACGACCGGCGCTCCCGGGGATGATCCTTTAACCGTAATTGTAAATCCTATTCCCATAAAGTTAATCCAATCCTTAATTCCGGATAATAAGCCTCGGATTTCTCATTCTCAATTTCCCATTGCTTCTGATTTTTCCGGTTCCCATTCTGACTCTTGACTTCTCTCTTTTTACATATAGTGATTTTGTCAACTGAAACTGTGGCAATAAGTTCAAATAACGCGATAAAACAGAATTTTGTATTTTGTGATTGCTGAGCAATCTTTGGACTGCGGCGACCCTGCGCCGCTTTGGAATTGGATTGCCCCGGAAGCAGGATAAAACCAGTGAACAGCCAGACAAAGCGGCGCAGGATCGCCGCACAAGTGCCTGACAAAGATACGAAAGCCGGCTTGTCCGCCTCTGGATCGTCTTACCGGTTTTATACTCTTCTATTCCATAATCAATATCCGCCGTTGAAGTTTTTTGTTTGCATTTCGTACAACATAAAGCATGGCGAATCCATTGCGGCAGGCGCTCCTGACTGGACTGGTTGAATGCAATATGGGAGTTAAAAAATGAAGCTAATAATGAACAATGTTTCATAGGAAAAGGTAAGTTAAAGCTTATTTCTGAATCTTGCGACTGAAAATATTAAAATAAGACGTGTGAATAAACGATAAATCAATGAATATGCATAAAAAATGAAAATAAAGCGGACCGTCCCCGATGTAGAGACAATTGTTTTATTCTCCGTTTAATTTTTAAATTGGCTATTGACAAAGCAGGGGCACATATGTATAATGTATATCATACATGATATCACACATGGGAATTATTGATGTTAGAAACAAAATACATAGATTTAAGTGTTTTAATAGAAAAGGGCATAAAAGATGGCCTTTGGAAAGAACGCCTGCCAAGTGTTAGAGAACTAAGCAAGGAGTTAAATGCCGACCCTGCAACGGTTTCAAAGGCATTCAGACTTTTAGCGGAAAAAGGGTTTGTCAGCATCCAGGGCAACAAAGGCACATTTATAACCCAGCCTGGGAAGTGCGCAAAACATAAAGTCATCGGCATTGTTGGGATGAGCACAGACAATCCGCATTATTTTGAAGAGCTTTCAGCGATGGAAAAAACTGCGGAGGCGAGCGGGTACAAAGTGGTAGGTCTTGTGCATAAAAATGATTTGTTTGTTAAAGGCATAAATCTGCTTCTCAGATTCCCGGTTGACGGCTATATCTTCATGTATTCAAGTTTGTCTGCCGAGATAGCTTTTTCCCTGCGTGAAAACGGCATTCCTTTTGTTGCCTGCAACAAACCGGCCGGCATTCCCGGCGTAAACTGGGTTGACTTCGATTCCGAAAAGGCTCTGGCAAAAGCGCTATTTTATCTTATCGGTCTTGGTCATAAAAGAATAGCTTACATTGATTTTTACAGTACGGCCTATAATTTTAGCGAAAGAATCCTTAATGTTTACCAAAAGGTATTGTCTGAATCCGAAATTCCTTTTGATAAATCACTTTTTATTTCAAAGGGCATTGCCTCATATTACAGTATATACGGAGAAAATTATCTAAAGGCATGCGAGGCGTATGGCGCAGATTGTGCCGGTGAGATTATGCAGCAAAAGGAAAAACCGACTGCGGTTTTGATTGCATACCCGCCAATAGCCTATAGCTTCATCGAAAAATTGAAAAAGCATAAAATTAATGTTCCCGGAGATATCTCGGTTATATCTTATAATTCTTTTCAGGATAAAGATGAATTTTTAACCATTTTATTTAAAGATTATGAAAGAAGAAGTTCAACTGCGGTGAAAATATTGCTGCATTGTATCGATAATCCATATAGCGAAGCAAAACAGGAACTAATAGCGAGCAAAATCATTGTTAAAAAAAGTACTTCTGATATAAGAAAAAAGACAAATTGCACCATGATATTTTCAAGAAAAGCGGTGTGTGTTTGACGGATAGCATCTAAAGCATTCGCCAGCTTCGGGAATCTGATATTTTTAGAGTTTTGCAGTCGAAAATTATTATAAAGGGGCATTATTATGAAAAAGCTTTATTTGTCTCGTCTTTTTTCCGGCGTAACCGGGAAACGAATTTTTACGCTCATTGAACTCCTCGTAGTGATCGCCATCATCGCGATTTTGGCATCGATGCTGCTTCCGGCGCTGGCGAAAGCCAGGCAAACGGCGTATAGCACAAAATGCATTAATAATCTTAAACAAGTAGGATTCAGCGCCTTTAATTACAGCAGCGATTACCGTGATTATGCGCCATACGGATTATTTGGCGCCAACTATATCTACACTAATAATTTTAACAATGTATTTCAAAAATATATCGGCACTGCAACAATGATAAAAGACAAGACCGGATATTACCAGTCAATTCTGGTAATGTGTCCTGCCGGCAAACGTTTCGATGAGTCCAGCACTCCCGGTGTTCCAAATTTCAGCTATGGCTTTAATGACACTGTAAGCCGCTCATTCGGCACTATTACCGCCACCAAAATACAATACAGACTGACCAGCATTTCAAAACCGTCAAAGAAGTTCATGCTCAATGACGGGACTGCCGGCAATGGATTGACAAGCAGCGCCAATTTCTCCTTCCGTCATAATAATCATTCTGCCAATGTTATTTTTGTTGACAGCCATGTCGGTACTTTGAAATGGACTGAGTTAATTCCATATGATGCGCCTAAAAATACTGATTTTTATTAATACAATGGCTGTAAGATTGAGGAAAAGGAAGAACATATCAAGCCGTATCTATGCTCGTTTTTTTCTGTCAGGAGCTTATTACTGGCTGCTAGGTGCAATCTTTTGAGGAAACAGCGGGGACACATCCCCTTTACACAATATAATAAATGAATCTATGTCAATAGTCTTTTAACAAAAATAATAAAGGAGCCGAATAAGAAAATTAGAATTTAGAGTTATGCAATTGGCTCAATTAACAGATTAAATTTCGAATGTCAAAAAATTAACCATGAAGAGAACGCATTGCTCAGACGCGTGCTTGAGTCGCAAACAAAAAAGGGGGGGATATTATGAAAAATGAGGTTTCTGTAATTATAGGCGCACTATTAGTGATTGTAGCTGTTTGTCTGCCCAATATTGTCAATGCAGCGCAAATCAAGGCCACGGCGTCATCAGAGGAAACTGACACCCTTTCCGTGGACAAAGCCGTTGACGGCGATAGAAATACCAGATGGTCAAGCGTTCCCGAAGATGGTCAATGGTTAGAACTCGATTTAGGTGCGGTAAAAAAGCTTTCCGGGCTGAAAATTTTATGGGAAACTGCTTTTGCCAAAGAGTATGAAGTCTTAGTATCAAATGATAAGCCGATTCAGTACAAAGACTGGAAAAAGGTTTACTCAACATCAGATGGCGCTGGCGGCCAGGAGAATATTAAATTTGATGAACAGTCAGCAAGATTTATAAGATTGAATTTAATAAAACGCGGAACCGGGTATGGTTTTTCAATTTTTGAAATTGCATTATTGCCGGAAGCCGGTAAAAGCGAGTCTGAAGTTCCTGTAGTTAACACATCATCAGGCATCAAAGTCAGGGCGTCATCCGTGGAAACTCCCAACCTCTCCGCGGACAAAGCCATTGATGGCGATGTAAATACCAGGTGGTCAAGCGTATGTAAAGACGAGCAATGGATCGAATTTGATTTCGGGATTGCGAAATCATTTGACGGATTAACCATTATCTGGGAACTGGCGTTTGCAAGAGAATATAATATCCTGGTTTCAAATGACGGGAAAAAATGGAAAAAAGTATATTCAACTAAAAATGGCGCGGGCGGTACTGAAGATATAAAATTTGCTGTTCAGAATGCCCAATATTTAAAAATTGATTGCACGAGGCGCGGCACTCAATGGGGCAATTCAATTTTTGAAGTTAAATTGCACTAGGTTAAATAGTAAAAATAAAACTGAAGAAATTCCTTGCTATTTTAATTTTAAATAAAAAGATAAGCACTATGGGAATTCCTTCAGATTATAAAATGGTCATTATTATGAAAAAGTTCTCTTTGTCTCGTCCTTTTCCGGCTTGACCGGAAAACGAATTTTTACTCTTATGGCTGTTTAGAAAAAACAACATACACACAAGTTAGAATTTTGCAATAGACCCCAAAATTGAGGGAAAAAATTATGGGAAATATGTCAAGTCATATCTGTGTTCTGCTTTTTTTGTCAGTAGTTTCATTGCTGGCTGTCAGTTGCAGTCTTTGGGGAAGCGAAGGGAACGCATCCTCCCTTGCGCAGAGGGATATCGCCGTCTGGTTGAGCACGGAATCTCCCCCAAAGACGTGGGAAAATGGATACGGAAAGCCGTTCCCTGCCGATTATCAGTTAAAAAACGTAGCTGACGCCGGTTTCACCGATGTGTTCTTTTTCTCTCATCCGGGCAGGGGGCCGATCTGTTTTTATTACAACACCAGCGTGGAATATGCCGGAAGAAGTGAAAACATGCAAGGCCGGGAGTGGATTGAGGACACTTTAAACGAAGCGGACAAGCACAATCTCAAGGTCTGGCTCACGATTACCCCCAGTTACAAAGTCAATGGCACCAGTATTGCGGGGTTGAATGATTCCAGAATGATTAAATTATGGTGCGACATCGTGGAGGAATGGGGAAAAGTATTCAAGCCGCGGCATAAAAGCCTTTACGGGATAATGCTGCATGAAGTGGATTGCGCCGAAGGCGAGGACACTCATGGCAGCGAGACTATGATGTTCAGCATTTTCTGCCGGAAAAACTTCGGCGAGAAATATGCAGGCGACAAAATGCCGAATGGCAAGGGCGGGACGAAATGGGACAGGAGATTTTACCTCTATAAAAATGAGGCTGTGAATAATTTTACAAAAGCATTGCGGGACATGGCCGCCAAATACGATATGAAAACAGCCTTCTGCCTCTATAATCCGGAACAATACACTTCAAATTCAGCGATATGGGGCTATGACACCCTGGCGCTTGAAAAAATAGTTGATCGTCTCTGGATTTTAGACTATTATGATTTAAAGGGCGCCTGGGTCGAGATCGGCCCGAGCTATATGGGGGTAAATATGCCCTACAAAGAGATGCTGGCGTTCCATGGCCGGCCGGTTAGCGTCTTCGAGGACAGAGTGATGCTGGTTCCTGAAGTTATACGGCAATCACAAAGGAAATACAAGAAATTCACGGATATTTACGGCAGCAATGCCGACTGGCTTGCGATCGCCGGGAAAAGCCAGAAAGTTATTGACCTTTTCACCGGGGTCGGGAATGTCAGAAAATGGAATGATCTGCAAAGTTCGTGGACAGGAGCGGCGACACAGACTAAAACAGCTTTGCTCGCTTCTTCTGTTCCATTTGTCCTGAGATATCCCGATGCGCCCGGGGTGAAATTCAACAGTGTATTCAAAAACCTGAAAGATGAGATGAAGAAATGCTGTCTTGCTGACACTTTGCTTATTGGTTCGGAATTCACGCTTGATCCTCAGAATCTCAGGAAATACGATCTTCTGATCTTGCCCGAGGAAATGGGCATTGGAATTGATGAAGCTTTCTTTAAGAGCCTGAAAAAGTATGCGGAAAAAGGCGGGAAAGTGCTTGTCATCGGGACGCCTCTGACTATCGGGAACAGCGATTTGACTGTCCAGAAGGACTGTATGGAAGAAGTCTTCGGGATAAAAATCAACAAATTCAATCCGCGTCCGGCTGACATGCTGCTGGAAAGCGCAAAATTTCCGCTGGCGGCAAAAAAGATAAAAGGCGCATCCCGGGATATCAGTGCAACTACCGCTGAAGAAATATTGATCAGCGACAAAATCACTGGCAAGCCTGTTCTCACCCGAAAAGGGAACTTTTATTATCTGGCGCTTGGATATGCGGAAAACAATGGCATTTTTTTCAACGATTTAATCGGAAAAATTTCGCCCCAGCCATTGCAGCTTAAAGATAATGCAAATTTCAAATTGGAATCCGCCGTCAGGAAAAACAATGTGCTGTGCGTGTCGCTGCCAAGCGAAAAAACGGCGACCGGCATTTTATCCGTGGATGCGGCGAAAACCGGCTTGAATGGGGATATTTTTGAAATTAGAAATATCGTTACCGGCAAGACGATTTGCAATGCCAGCGCGGATGAATTGAAAAAAGGCATAAAAGTCAAAACCGAATATGATTCCGAACCCTATGTCCTGGCAATAGGTTCCAGCCGCGATCTGGTGTGCTTCAGCGGCATTTACCCGGACAATAAAGTGTTTGCTGACATGGGAAAAGTCAATGCTGTTGAAAATCCCCAGGTCGCAATTATGGTCCCCAATAAACCAGGGATAAAAGTCGGCATTTACCAGAGCAGTTACGGCGCAAAAGAAATTTATGCCGAATTTGACAAGACAACCGGCTTCAACTGCTTTTATCTGCCCCGGCTTGACGCTGAATGTCTGGGCCTGGCCGACGTGATAATCATACCCCAGCCAACCAATGATATCTTTTTCCAGAACGGGACAAAGGTAATTATGGAAATGGTGCGGTCGGGAAAAGGGCTTATGCTGACGCATAGTGCGGTAATCGATGCATATAAGATGTTTCCTGACGTCGTGGGCAGAAACACGGAAAAAATCATGGGAATTAAAGACAACCGGCTGAAAATAGCGTTAGCACATCCTGCCGCGGCCAGTTTCAGGCCGGACGACTGTTACACGCCGGGTTTTGAGTTTGACCACTATGCGTTATCCCCCGGCAGAAATGCCGAGATAATAGCGAAAGACAAACTGGACAACCCGGTTGTTATTGCCGGCGGGGTCGGCAAGGGCAGGATAATCGTCAACGGAACGCTTCCGGGAAAAATCAGCATCTGTGAAAATCCTTCTTTCGTTGAAGACAAAAAAATGGACAGCAAGGAACTGCAATTCCTCATTGACTCCGTCAAATGGCTTGCGGGTGATAAGCTGAAGACGGAAGCAAAGTAATACCGGTTCGCAATCTTCAATCTATATCCCTCAGTTGAACGATACATTTTGGGGTTACTGCTTAATATACAAAACTTTGCACAAAGCATTCACCCGCCGGGTGAAAACAGCAAATCGGGGTCTCAAGAGCAAATCGGGGTACAAAACTTTAGCTTTTGTGTTTTCGATGATTGTGAATAAGTTATTTTGGGACTTTTTGAGAGAATTTTAGCAATAGTATTGAAACCAAATTTTGAGTTTTTGATGCTTAAAAATCATTTAGAAGAGAACAGGATTGTTCATATCTTTTATTTGATTGGTTTTATGTTTTTTAAGCATAATGAATTTAATTTATGGTTATTAAATTCCACCTTATTCTTAGGAGCCGTACAAAAATAACCTTTACATCTTCGCGATTCTCCCGGATGCCTTTGGGTTTGCCGGCTCGTTACATACCTTCATGGATGCGCCACTCCGGCAATTCCCAAAATCACCTCGGTATATTTCGCGAAACTTGTAAAGGTTATTTCCTAGCTCCTAAGGAGTCGTTCAAAAATAATTGGTACTTTCTACTGGTGTCTCGGGGGCTCTTTCGGTTTTGCCGGTTCGTTACAAAGCTACGGCTTTGCTCCTCACCGGCAACCCCAAAATTTCTCCCCGATACCCTCAGTATAAAAATACCACTTATTTCTTTACAGCTCCTAATGCATGGGAAAAATTAAATTTATTTTCATTCTTTTTTGTTGCAGGGGTATTGCTTTTTAATTGTCGATACGTTATAATAGGCTTATGAAAAGTTTTTCATAAGGCTTGGCGTTGAATGTAAAATGTTTCATAAAGGGATAATTGATGAAACGTTCCAATATAACTGAACTGGCGCGGCGGGCAAATGTGTCGGCGGCAACTGTTTCCAGGGCCATGAACAATCATCCTTATGTTAAGAAGGATGTATATGACCGGATTATGAATGCCGCGCACGAGATGAATTATATGCCGGGCAATGTTGTGCGTAAAAAGCGGCTCGGGATAATTATCGAGGATTTCGACTACAATATGATCGGCGCCTACTCCGGCAGCGTATTGATGCATCTCAGCAAGTATTGCGGCATGAACGGGTGGGGGATGGAAATTGTGCCGATCAGCGATTTGCAGTTGCTGGAGGAGAGTTTCATCAAAGTGGCGATTTCCATGAGTCCGCGCAGTATAGGAAAGTTGAAACATACCAGAATTATACCTTTCAACTGGAGAACCGAAGGTTATCCGGCGGTGCTTTCCGACTACAGGCAGGAAATCAGGATTGCAGTCGAACACTTGTTTGAGCGCGGATGCCGTCGTCCGGTGATGTGTCTGCCCGGACGCGAGTCGCCTGAGATAATCAACAGCATCGGCCAGCGGAAAGCATCTTTTCTTGAACGGCTGGGTGAACTGGATCTGCCCGGCGGCGAAGGAACGATCGGTTATTTGATTGAGGGCAATCCGGTGGAGGTGATCGGCAAGCTTCTGAAAAATAATCAGGCGGACTCGCTGATTATCGCCGGTGAAGACATGCTGTATCCCGTCAATTACGCTTTAGACATTCTCCGGTACAGAATACCGGAAGATATTTCAGTGATTTCGTATGAGAACAGAATGATCTCGCAATATATGATTCCGCCGCATACGGCGATCGCCCAGGATTTTGATATGCTGTCGGAAAACGCGATCCGCCTGGCCGATAAAGTATTGGACGGCTCGCTGGAGCCGGAGACGAAAATATTGGTGCCAAGCCAGTTAATTATCAGAGAATCAGTGAAGTCCATTTAAAGTTTTTGCATACTATACAAACTAAAAGAAAGGATGAAGAAAATGAAAAATGACCACGGGTTTCGCAACGGTTGCAAGTTTTTCACACTCATTGAACTCCTGGTGGTGATCGCCATCATCGCGATTCTTGCTTCAATGCTGCTTCCGGCGCTGGGCAAGGCGCGGGAGAAAGCCAAAGCATCTGCCTGCACTAATAATTTAAAACAACTCGGTCTTATGCTCGCGACTTATTCCATTGATTACAATGACTATCTGATTTACGACAGTTCGACGAACGGGAAGCAGTGGTTTTATGTGCTTAGCATTAATAAGTATTTGAAGACCGCCAATCCGGTGGACGATAAAATTATAAAATGTCCGGCGGATATCCACCCGTGGTACGCCACTACCAGTTACACGCATAATCCCTTTACCACTAACCTTTATGACACCGTAACCACCACTCCTTTCGTTCCGATGAAAGCCAACAGATTTAAGAAACCAAGTCAGACTTTCTATTTTATGGATATGCGCGGAACGGTCTCATATCCTGAAGGCGTGCTGATCATCAATCCATGGGTTGCTGACAATTTAACTGCATTCTCCTTCCGGCACGGCGGCGGCGGCGAAGCCGCCAATAACGGCTATGCCAATACGCTGTACATTGACAGCCATGTCGGCAGCATGAAAGCGCCGGTGCCGACCGATTTATATCAGCCGTTCTGGGGACGCCGTTAATCAGCCGCAATTTATTTCAATACCCCCGCTGCCTTGCAGCGGGGCAGTTCATTAATCCGACTTGAAGACATGACGATTTCATATTTAATTTAAGGAATATCAGAGGAACACCATGAGAATCACCGCGACTTTTCTTGACGAAATCAGTACTGACATCCCGCACCAGAACTGGGGATATGCGGAATGGGACCTGGACTTCCAGGCCATGCAGCGCATAGGGATTAATACCGTGGTCATGATCCGCTGCGGCCTGGAGCGCTTTATCACATATCCGTCAAAGATTATGGTGGCCGAATGCGGGGCTTATCTGCCGCCGGTGGACCTGGTTGACATGTTCCTGGAACTGGCGGAGAAATACGGGATGCGTTTTTTCTTCGGCACCTACGTCGGACACCGGGAATGGTGCGACGGCGGGATTGATTATAAGAAAGAAGTTGATCTTGACAAGCGGATCGTGAATGAAGCCTGGGGGCTTTACGGACACCGCAAGGCATTTAAAGGCTGGTATCTGTCGAAAGAAATCAGCGTGAATGTCAAGCCGATCGTCCATGAATTTGTCGAACTCGGCCGGTTCTGCAAGGAGATTTCCGGCAATCTGCCGGTGATGATTTCGCCGGGGATGCTTGGACGCAAGGCCTGGCTGCCGACGGATAAAGACGCCCATGATCTGGATTTTGAGCGTCATTACCGGGAGTGGGATGAAATTATGGGGACCATTGCCGGCAATGTGGATATTGTGGCATTTCAGGACGGCCATGTTCATTTCTGGGAGCTGCCGGAAGTGCTGAAGATAAACAAGGCGCTGGCGGACAAGCATGGCCTGGACTGCTGGACCAACAGCGAAACTTTCGACCGCGATATGCCGTTCCGTTTCCCCCCGATCAAATGGGAGAAACTGCTGCTGAAATTAAAAGCGGCGGAAGCTGCCGGGATAAAAAACACCATGACTTTCGAATTTTCGCATTTCATGAGTCCAAATTCATTCTGGCCGCAGGCGGGGAATCTCTACAACCGCTATCGCGAGTATCTGCTTACTGTAAATCCTTAATACTGTGAATAATGAAGAGGATAATATGACGTTTGGAGTTATGTTATTTTCCGTTTACCGGATGGCTGAATACGGCTTCGGGCTGATCGTGCAGGAAAAATGATTTTAAATCCGCAGGGGAAAAGACCTGTGCCGCAATTTTAAGTAAAATAACTCTGAGGAAATGATCTCCGATGAAAGTCATGGAATTTGCCCGTCAGACCCAGGTATATACGCTATATGAACCACGCAATTACCGCGTTGGGAAATTTTCCGACACCGGCAGCGCGGAAACAAAGCGCGAAACGATTCTCGACATCAAGGGGCACGGTTTGCTGAAACGCCTTTGGACCACCCACGGGAAAGGCGATCATATCAAGGTGCATATTTTCGTCGACGGCAGCGACTGTCCGGTAATTTCCGGGTTTGCGCATGAACTGTCCATGGCTGCGGAGCGTATCAGTTGCGAGCAAATTCCGCTCGGCGGGTTCAGTGACCGTCTAAGCTCAAACCTCTACCTCCCGATACCGTTTGCCGACTCCCTGCGAATCGACGCCGAGCCGGAAGGCGAAATCGGGGGCGGACCTTACTGGCAGATCGACTATTGCCTGGATTGTGATGAAAAGCCGCCTTTGCCCAGGCAGACAAGCGGGAACGGAAAGCCCGTGCTCGTCTATGACACCCTGCCGTCCGCGCCGCCATCGGCAGACAGGGAGCCGCTTCAATTCATTGACGAGGATATTGAACTGCATGAGGCGTCTCCCCATAATATCCGGCTGGAAAGCGGCGGCATTATCCGGAAACTGGTAATTTCCGGAAAAGATATTGACAGTCTGTTGCTGCGCATAGCTTTCGATGGACAGCCCGCGCCGGACGGCCGTCTCGACGGTCCCTTCCAGGTTGATGCTCCGCTGCGTTATCTTGTTGGACAGTTTAACAATGCCTGCGTGGAGCGTTTGGGCTCAAAAGCGGTCATTCATTTTCCGATGCCGTACAGATTCCGTGCCGGCATTCAACTGCTGGCCGCCATGGACTACGGCGCTTTTAATGAAAAATATCAGTTCAATGTCCGGATCGAATATGACCGGAATCCGCCGCCGCCCGAATCCCTGACTTATTTTCATGCCCGATTCAGATGCGAAGAGACCAACGGTTATGATGATTTCGAATGTTGCGCCGCACGCGGCAAAGGTCATTTTGTTGGCGTCCACATTTTCGATACCGGTCATGATCACGGAGGCGGGGACAATATCCTTTTTGACGCCGGCGCCGACTCTGCCGGACAGTTGCACGGCATTTGCGGCGAGGACTATTTTCACATGGCCTACATGCGCATTTGGAACTTGACTCCATACTGCGGATGCCCGAGTCATTCCGCGCGATACCGCTATCATCTGGAAATGCCGGTTCCCTTCCGGGAGTCGTTCATTTTCAACTGGGGTTCTTTTGCCGGCCAGCCGGCAAAAGCTGTGGCGTTCTGGTATCAGGACAAGCCGGCGGCGAATATCGCGGAACATGAGCTTGTCTATACTCTGACCGGCCCCTTTGCGCTCGCCGGGATTGACGATTTGACGCCGGGCGCGCCGCCTCCGCCAACAGCGCTGGCGGGTCCGGGGTTCGACAATATTGAGGTTTCGCCGCAGTCATGGCAAAAAAAAGCACAGCAGGGGTTCGTTGATCTTTGTCATGTGCATCGCCGCCATATCTGGCCGGCGCCACCGTCGCTCGGATGTATTGCAAGCGATATTTGCGTGTGTGCGGAAACGCGGCTATGGGTGTCACAACGGACGGAATCACTAATTCGTCTGGGGTGTGACGATCCCGTCCGCCTCTATCTGAACGGGGAGCTGATTTTCTCCGACAACGGAAGGAACCAGCCTGATCCATTCATGGTCTTTAAAATTAAAGCCGTATTGCGCGATGGACTGAATACGCTGCGCGTCGTTGTTGGAAATACCAGAAATTTCAACTGGTACTGGAACGGTTTTTCCATGGTCATTGAAAACGATTTGCGTGGAGACGACATCGCTTTTCTGGCTTGAATGCAGGATTGCGGCTTGATAAAGGGATATTCCAAAAACAGGAAAAATTTAATGAATATATCACAAAATAGTCAGGGAGAACAATAATATGCTGTTTCGATTCATGTTGATCTGTTTGCTTGCCGGAGTAGGATTAAATGCGGCGGAGCCTGCCTTTGACAACGGCGGCTTTGAAAAAACGCTATGGAAAGGCATTCCTGCCGGCTGGGGCGGCAAGGCCGTTATGACCGACGGGAAATCCCAGCCGCCCAATTCGGCATTGGACACGGAGGAGTTCAAGGAAGGCGGACAGAGTCTGAAACTTGAACTGACCCCGCAGCATAAAATTGTCATTGTCGGGACTCAGTTAGGCAAGGTCATTCCAGGGAAAGTGTATGAAATATCCTTCTGGTGCCGGATAACCGGGGACTGCCGGATCGCATTGCGGGAAGATCATATTATGGCAGGCGAAAAATGGAATGAGAAGCTGTTTAAAAATTTCATTACAGTGCAGGGGGCGTCTGCCTGGAAGAAAATTACCGGCAAAGTCACGGCGGCGGACGGTGATGACAAGCTGGGGATTACCATGTTCATTGATAAAGGGCCGGGTACGGTCTGGCTGGACGGCTTTGAAATTCAGGAATATGTAATCAGCGCCGGCGATGAAGTGGCATTCCGCATGACACCTGATTACTATACGCAGAATAACATTTTCTCATTGTCCCGGCAGGCTCCGTTAATGCTGTATCTGACTTGCGCCAACAAGGCACAGCATAAATCTGTCAATCCGCGGACTGTCATCGAACTGCCGGAAGAGATTCAACTGCTGAGCTGCGGTTACGATTCCAGGGAATACAAACCGGCGATGAAATTCAATAAAAACGGCCAGGCTTATGTTCGTTACGAATACACGCTGGGACTGCCGGGCATTGTGATGCGCGCTCCTGATTTCTCGCAGACAACTTTTGACTCGGTGGTGCCGCTGTTATTCACGGATGCCGCCGCCTCGGACAAAGTTTATAAATGTTTTATTTCCTATCAGGATGACAAACTGACCAGCCAGCCGTCGGAATTTGATATCCGCATCAGCGGCGCGATTGCGCCGGCGGCGACGCCGAAATATTTTTCCACCGGCATTCACAGCGGCACCGGCGTTGAGTTTTACGGCAAGCCGCTGACCGATTTCATGTCATTCTATAAAAGCTGCGGATTCAATACCATTTATCTGCCGGAAGTATTGCGCGCGGGCGGAGTCACGCCGGAAGGTTTCAGCCGCAACCCGGCGCCGTTATATAAAGCCGCGGATGAAACCGGGGTGAGCACTTACGTCTCCACCAACTGTCTGGTCAACGGCTATATGCTGAGATATACCGCCGCAACCGCCAATGCCCCGGATGAAGTGAAATTGAAGAATGCGTCAGGCGCAATAGACAAAAGCTCTTTTGACCCGGCCTATATCAGCCGCAAAGGCGAATGGTATGTGAAAGGCGTAAACAGCGTGGTTGAAAGTGCGGTAAAGTTGAATGCAAAGGGTATCTGGATCAACTGGGAGCCATGGATGTTTATTGGCGACAAAGGCAGTTTCACTGAGTTGTCGCTGAAAGATTTTGCGAAGTTCGCCGGTCTGCCGGAAAATGAAGTTTTATCCGCGCCGCCACTGGAGCTGTTCAGAAAATACCGGGATAAATTATATCTGTTTCAGTCGGCGCAATGCGGTACGGCAATGAAAGCGCTGATGGAAATTATCCGGAAACGCGGCGAAGAACTGAATCATCCGCTGGAAACAATACTTTGCACCGGTTCCGCCTTTTTCCGCGAACCCGGCAGTATTGAGTCGGAGAGAGAATACCGGCGCACATTCATGACCGAGCAGTGGATGAAATATTTCAATACGGTTTCATCCTGGTATTATCTTTATTTCAATTCTGACGATTATCTTGACGCCAGGCAGAAGAAACTGATTGACGCCGGATGCCGCATTCCGGAAACCAATATTTTGCAGCCTTCCAGCCATTTTACGACTTTGCGTGAAGTTGAACAGACGATGGAATTCATCCGCGGGCAATGTGCCGCCGACGGCAGAGCAACCGCCAGGTATATTCATCTTTCCCAGAATCTTCAGTGCGATAAATGGGTAGTCACGCCGTCGGAAATCAGAATTCAAATGCTGGCGGCTTTCCTCGGCGGCGCGGACGGCATTGATCTCTATTATTTTCCGCAGGGCTATGATGGCGAATACTGGCGCAATGCCGCCGGAGCCAATGCTGAAATCGCCATGTTTGAAGATTTTGTATGCAAAGGAAAAAAGCTGAATTCGAACGCAGCCATCACTCCGCTGACTGCGCTTTTCAAAAGCAGTGAACACGATTTCAGCCGCCGGCTGGCGGTCAGGACATTTGAGAAAGACGGACGGATTCTGGCGGCGGTATGCAACTTCGACTTCAACAGTTCTGCTCCGGCGGAGCTGTCATTGACTTTACCGGAAAATCAGAAATATGTTCTGACCGCGCCGTATGAAAAAGAGTATTATCGCGGACCGTCCAATCCGTGGCTTACCGCCGCCGGTTTGCGCAATATTCCGGTGCTGATTCCGCCGCTGTCAGTGAAGTTTCTGGTAATCGAACCCTGGCAGGACGGCAAAGATTACGGCAGCGCTGTTGACCTGAATAAACTTCGCCAGGAAAATGAAAAGCTGATCCCGCAACTCGACCGCCGCTTCCGCGAACAGCAAAAGGAAGTGGACAAAATCCAGCGCGAGATAAAAGGCGAATCACAGGAAGCGTTCAGTTCCGCCGCCAAATTCAAACCGTTGACAGACGGCGGCTTTAAAACTGAATTGAAGGAACAGGACGGCAAGTATCTGCTGACTGTTGCAACCGTAAGTCAGCAAATAACCATTACTCCGGAAAACGGAGCGATCATCAGCCAGTGGCAGGCCGGTGATAAAACCATGATTTCTCCCGGAAACGGTTCACAGATGTTCGGGAAGGACAAGTTCTATTCGCCTGCCGGTTATGAAGGCGGAATTGCCGGAACTTATCAACTCGAAAGCCAGAGTATCAATGGCGGCAATTTAAATCTGGTTTTCCGCAAGGATTTGGCCAAAGGCGCGCTCAAGGGCCTGACCATCTATAAAACCTTCATAATCGCCAATGATAAACCGGATTTAACGCTCAGTTACCGGTTTGTCAACAACGGGCGGGAAGCTTTCACCGCCGGGTTCTGGTCCGGCAATATTTCCGAGATCAGCAATTGGAAATATAAACCGGAAATGCAAACCGGCAGCAGGCAGTTTTCCGCTGCTGATCTGATGGCAACCACTTACTGCCGGAACGGCAGCTCCGGCATAACCGCAATCGAAGGTTTGCTTAAACAGGTAAAGACGGAAGAAATCAAGGCGGACTCCGCGATTTTGAGCAGCGCCGCCGGAAAAGTTAAAATCAGCACCGCGGCAGACCGCCTGGCCGGAATTCTTTTCTGGGCAATGGGAAAACAGGAAACAGACACTCTGGAATTCTTTTTTATCCCGCAGACAATGAAGCCCGGCGCTGAAATGCAAATCCGACTGAATTATTCAAGTCTGGAGTAACCAATCCCAATAATCAGAAAGGAGAATCATTCAAAAGACCGTTAACCGCCATTAACATTCCAACATGAGGGGAACAGAGAATGAGAAAACACGATAAATTATTGCTGAGATGTTTTATTGCTTTTGCTTTACTTCTATGCTTTCGCCTTTCTGCCGACCAGCCGCACATTCAACGCAGCGGCGTAAATCTGGTCACCAATCCGGACACCAGCGGTTCAGCCAACTGGGTTCCTGGCGGCAGCGCGGTATATGACTCAACCGTATCCAGAGACGGCGGCACCGGCTCATTTAAAATGACCATTCCCTATCCGAATACCAATTACAGTTATGTTGATTCTGCGCTTATCTCTGTCACTCCAGGGAATACTTACACTCTGGCATTTTATATGCTGAGTAATATTTTCCCGTCTCCCGGGCCGATTATACATGTCTGTTATTATGACTCAAACTGGAACTATGTGCGCACTTCTCCAGCTTCCATTGAATGCGTTACTGACTCAAATTCCTGGCAGGAATGTGTTTATCTGTTTCGGCCTCAACCCGGCGAAGTTTATGTGAAAATTGACTGTACTTTGTACTTTCAGCCTAACGGGAGCAGCGGTTCGGTCTGGGTAGATAACTTTTATCTTGGCAGCGGTATTGGCTTTGAACAGCCGCCAACAGCCAAAACCGCATTTAACGGGACGAAAACCAAAGTTGATGCCCTGGGCAACGTTAAAATCTATAAAAATGGCGCATGGTATCCGTTTTTCCCCATTGCCGTTTATGCGGACGGGTCCCGGTCGGACTGGACTGTTTATTCAGTGCAGGGCTTCAATACCAATATGTGGGCAGGCACATACGCCGACCTTCAAAAGGCAAAAAACGCGACATCCGTTTTTAATCCGGACGGCATGATGTCAGGGCTGGGAATTGCCGGTTACACATCGCCGTTATTCGCCAACTACAATAATATAACGCTGTTGACATCGACTATTAACCAGATCAAAACCTATGGATTGATGGACAGTCTGCTCTGGTACTACTGGGATAATGAGAATTGTCCCGGAGAATGGGCAGTGCCGCTTGCTGTTATTAATACCATCAGGGAACTTGATACAGACACCGACGGCATCAGCTTGATGCATCCTGTCTATTGTCTTGAAGGTGATGAAGGCATTGCCCGGAGATATAATAATAGCAATGTACGCATGACGGATATTATCGGCAGCTATGTGACCGCAGATACTGTCACGACATATCCCGATGAAACCCGCGGAGCGTTGAAATTGATTACGACGGGCAATGTTGAACAGCAGAAGAATCCGGTAGTGATAGCGCAAATTAACAGCGGAACGCAGTTCAGACCCAGAGTATTCAATGCCATCGCCAACGGCGCTAAAGGCATTGGATTCTGGAAAGACGGAGGTTCGGCAGGTGCAATCGAGAACCAGCCGTGGTGGAGTGATCTTCCGAATATACGAAATGAAATAGACCAGTTACTGCCAGTTATTCAGACGCCGCATTGGACGAGTTGGAGTTTGAGCTCCAATAACAGTCTTGCCGATTTCGGCACCCGTGATTATCAGGGCGGGGGGTATGTCATAGCGACTAATGAACAAAGTACCGCGCAAAGCGTGACTTGCACTATTGCCGGTCTGCCTTATACCGCAACTGCTGTCAGGAATTTTTTCACCAATGAAATTGAAGCTTACATCAACAACAATCAATTTAACATTACAGTGCCGGCCTGCGGTTCGAAAGTATATGTGCTGGAGAGCAATATCGAAGAAATGCTGGCGTTGAAATTGTTGTGCAGCGAGTCCGGCGGTACGACGGCTTACGACGGATCGTATTTCGCCAATAATGGCACGCTGTTGAACGGCGCGGCTTTTTCTGCCGGCGCAGTTTCACTGGACGGGGCGAATGACCGTGTCAATTGCGGCCATAATTCCTCACTGGAAATCGGGACGCTGGATTTGACAATTACAGTCAGAGTAAAATTGAATGCAACTCAGAATACTTATGCCGGAATAGTCACAAAAGGCGCAGGTTCCCCGACTGATGCCGGTTATACGTTTATGTATAATAACGGAACATTAAACTTCTGGTTATCCAATGGAACAGCAAGAATAAACGCTGTCTCCAATAATGTGAGTATAACTGATAATGCCTGG
>Ga0172379_10005157_pt1 | contig 18511 bp, 25 predicted proteins | sample GrowelOW334metaG_FD_119756 | JGI IMG/M metagenome (GOLD analysis project Ga0172379, IMG submission 119756) | Groundwater microbial communities from an aquifer near a municipal landfill in Southern Ontario, Canada - Groundwater well OW334 metaG | ecosystem: Environmental > Aquatic > Deep...
ATATCACAGATTTTATTATCACTTACAACACGATTAGACCACATGAAAATTTAAATTATTTAACCCCGCTGGCCTACAGTGAAAAACACGGGCTATTGTCCAAAAGGTCGTCATCATGTACAGAGAATTGAAAAAGTCTTCTAATTGTGATAGAATAACTAAGCTACTCAAGTTGTATTAGGAGGTTAGTCTGATGGGTTGGGAAATTACGGAATTGGTGGTTAGTAGTATATTGCTGGTGGCAGGTTTAGTTATTTTAGTTATAGCTTTAGCGACTCGCGAGAAAGATGTGGCTAGAATTATTCTACTCCTAATAGTGGTAGTAGGAATAATATTTTTTGTCTATTTATTTAGACATCTAAATCAGTTAAGTTTTCGTCGGTTGATTAAAAATGTAATAATCCTACATTTCTCTAAGACGCGGTATTGCAATTCAGACATAAATCCTAACAATTTTGGTTTGGCCTACATTTGGGTAGTGACATTGCAAGATGGTCGGATAGTGGTGGCTGAAGATCTAAAATCGGCATATCGAAAACATATAATAATCGACCTTAAAGAAAAAAGAAGACTTATTGCTTTGGCGTTAGCAGAGCAAGAGTTTAACTTTGATACAAGGTTTCTAATTAGACGTTCTTTAAGTGATGATTATCAGACTTTAAGGATTAAAGTAAATGATAGATGGTATTACCTGACTTCGATTGAACGGAACGGAAGACTTCTTGTTCTTGCAGATATCTCGCGCGCTCTACAAATAAAAATACCTTTTCGAGCCCCTGCAGAAGCAGCCAGAGAGATCATCTTGGTTAATCACAGGGGAAAAGCTTTAGCTCGAATGATTCCAATTGGACAATTTAATTACAAAATTATCCATTACTAAACTAACTGGCACTTAATCGGTGCCTTTTTAATTTGGGTATCGATCAACAGTAAAACGATATATATTAACTGGTTCATCTGGGTCAAGTCCGGCCTTTTCTTTAGCAATTGTCATTTGCGCTTCAATTGTACTAACCCCTTCAATATCTGGCAGGAGTACGCCGATATGGCCGGTATTAGCCTGGACAATCACACCATACTTTTTGGGGTCGAGTCCTTTTTCATCTCCAATTGCCTCTGGTCGGGAAAGAATGTCCACTTTAATTGAAAGTTTATCGAGTTCATCGGTTTGAACAGGCTCAAAGCGCGGATCGCGAGTGGCCTCAATCGCATTATAAATAATTTCAGCGGCTAGATTTTTGTGCTGCGGTTCAACTGTGCCAATACAGCCTCTCAACTCATTACTCTGGTTATATAAAGATACAAAACAACCAGCACGTTTTTTAAGCAGCTCGATTGGTAAATTTTGACTTTGTGGTAATTCTTTTCTTATAAGCAAACCCTCAATTGCTTTTTTAGCTAAATCTGTATAAATATCGCTCATTTATTTTTCCTTTAATTTAAAGTTTGCAACCATATAACCAACGCCAAATGGACCTTCGTAACTTAGAAACTCGGCTTGCGGTTCAAGTTTAGATAGCGCCCCGGCTAAAATTAGAAACGAATTGTAGCCGCACTCGCCGGCATCGGCCACAAACTCTTCGTCGTAGTAAATTATATCTTGAAGTTTGTTTTTACTGACATCTTCAGTAATTTTCTGATCAAATTCTTTACCGACAGTTGCGGATTTTCCTTGAACTCCGCCAACTAAACGATGAGATAAATCACCAGAGGCAAGAATACCAATTCTTTCAGAAGAACGTGAAGCAACTTCACCGATTAATTCGCCAAAAGAAAAGTGATCGGCACGGCTAAGTGACGAGTAGGCGATAGGTAAAATTCTAAAAGCAGATTCTTGTTCTTTTTGTAGATAATAAAGCGGCACTGAAATCCCATGATCTAGTTCAAAATCATCATCATTATTATTGTAGAGAAGTGTTTGAATGCCTTGTTCTTGAGCTTGCTGATCAATTTTAGCAGCAAGAACGAGGTTGTTTTTATATTCAAATTTGATTTTGTCGGTTTTAAAATTAGTAAAATCACCTTTAAGATTTTCCATCCCGCAAATATTAAAACGGTCTGGATAAATTAGAGAATGTGGAGAAATTACTATTAAGGTTTCTATCTCAGCTTCATTAAAACTTTTACCCAGCTTTTCTAAAGCAGCGGTAGTTTCCGAAGCTTTTTTTGTATCATCTCCACCGATTTCAGGAATAATAATGGGTGGATGAGGGGAAATTGCGGCAAAATTTAGTGACAATTTAACTCCTTTGAAAATAAAGTGTTGTTGCTTTACGTTTACTTATCAATTGGTTTTTTTATCTGGATCTATTGTAACAAATATGGTATAATTCAAAAAGAGTTTTAAACGTCCTCGAATTAATAAGGAGTAACGAAATGATCTTTTTAAATCGCTTACAAGCTGGTTCTCGTTTGGGCCAAGTTTTAATTGATCTCAATTTAAACTTGACTACTGAAAATGGTTTAGTTTTAGGCTTGCCCAGGGGAGGCATAGTGGTGGCATCGGCCGTTGCTGATAAGTTAAATTTGCCGCTAGATATTATTGTGATAAAAAAAATTGGTGCTTATCTAAATCCTGAATATGCTATCGCGGCGGTGGGTGAACATGCTTTGGTTACTAATCCAAATGAACCAATTGATAAAGAATACGTCGAGGCGGAAGCACATGCCAAAAGGAAAGAGATTAGAGAACAATTGCATTTTTATCGTAATCATCATCCGGCTCCGGAGATTCAGAATAAGACTGTTATTATAGTAGATGATGGAATTGCTACTGGCGAAACAATGGAGGCAGCAATTAAAGAAGTGATGGAATATAAGCCATTAAGTATAATTGTAGCAGTGCCGGTTGGTCCTAAAGAGGCGATCGAACGGATAAAGCCTTTTGTAAAAAGCGTTATTTATTTGGAAATTCCGCCAATATTTTTTGCTGTTGGAGAATTTTATGCTGATTTTATGACTATCCCTAAAGAAGAAGTTAAAAAGATTTTAGCGCGTTTTTGGCAGAAATAATAAAAGGTTTTTTAGCTAATTTAAAGAAAGTTTCCGGGTAGTGAACCAAACCAAGTTCACTGACCGGATAAACAGAAAAGATTGGCCGACCGATAATAAAGTTTTTTGGAACCGTACCCCATTCGCGTGAATCAGAAGAATGTTCTCGATTATCTCCCATTACAAAATATTCATCAGGTCCTAAAATCATGGTCTTTGACATATCTGGGTCATTATTAACTTGGGTTACACTGGTGGAATCGAGGTAAGTTTCGTTTAATGGTTGATCATTAATGTAAACGGAATTGTCCTCGATTTTTACTGTTTCACCTGGTTTAGCAATGACTCTTTTAATATAATCGTCTTTTGGTGATGGTGGCGCTTTAAAAATAATTACTTCGCCACGTTCAGGTTCGCGTAGGTGATAGGATATTTTATCGACTAAAAGTATTTGCTGATCATGAAAATTAGTTTCCATTGAATTGCCTTCCACTACAAAAGGCTGCATTATAAAGATTCTAAAAACAAATCCTAGAATTAAGACTAAATTAAAAGATCTGGTTAATTGAAACCAACTTTTGGTTAGTTCGTCCTCTAAGGGTTTTTTTTGATCGTGAATAGAAGTAATCACAGACTTGAGCCAGAGAAAAATTCCGGTGAGTCCCAATACCGTTAAAACACTGGCAATTATAAAAATGATCGAGTATCCTGGCGTGGCCGGATCAGACAGCAATGATAAAAACGATAAAATACCAAAGATTAAATTAATTATGGCGACCAGTAAATAGATCATTTATTGTTCCTTTATAATAATGTGTAGTGGTGGACAATACTGGACTCGGACCAGTGACCTTCGCAATGTGAATGCGACGCTCTAACCAACTGAGCTAATTGTCCCTAGTAAATCTTAACCCTATTTTACCATTTTTGCCCCTTTTAAGCAAGAAAAATGGAAGATCGGTAATTTTAAAGTATCTAACATTGACTTTGTCGTAATTTATTAGATAATCAGGATATAGAGGAAGTTTACAAAGGAGGTAAATATGTATCCGATTTTATTTAGTTTTGGGCAAATAAATATTTATAATCATGGTTTGATGATGGTTTTAGGCTCGATTGCTGGTGGATTTTTCTTGTATCACCTGGCTACTCGTGAAAAGCTAAAAACTAATTTTATTTTAGACCTTGTTGTTTATTCGGTTTTCGGCGGAATTATTGGGGCGAGACTAGCATACTTTATTGTTTATTTTAACCAGTTTAATTCTTGGCAAGAGATTTTTTATCTTTGGAACGGCGGTATGATTTCTTTTGGCGGAATGATTGGCGGTTTGCTATTTGCCTGGCTTATTCTTAGTTTAAGAAAAGAAAAAGTTTTGCCTTGGATGGATATTGGTTTTATTGGCTTAATGCTTGGTTGGGCAATTGGTCGGGTTGGTTGTTTTTTAAACGGTGATAGTGTTGGTCTCGCGACAAATTCATTTTTAGGCTTTTATGGCCGTTGGCCAACTCAATTATATGAATCAAGTTGGTCATTAATCGTAGTTGCTTTTGGTTATTATCTAATAGGAAAACGTAAAGCTTGGAAACTGCCTGAAGGTTCAGTTTTTCTTATAGCAGCCGCTTCTTACGCTTTAGGCCGGTTTTTAATTGATAATTTAAGAGAGGAAGAATTTGTTTTAGGCTTAATTAAGCCTGGTCAATTGGCAAGCCTGATAATATTTATTATAGCCTTAATCGGCATAATCGTATTATTTAAGAAAGCCAAAATGGTTATAAGCAAGGAGGTAAAATGAATTCATTAAATTCAGCAGAAAATATGTTTGTTGCTAAGCAAAAAGCTAATTTGGAAAAAGAATTAAAAAGGCTTGAAGAGCAATTTAAATCAACTAAAAAATATCCGGAATATGGTAATTCTGATGCTGAAAATGCACAAGAGGTAGAGGAGTTTCAGCAGAATTTGGGATTACAAAAAAATCTTAAAAGCATTATTAAAGATACGAAGCTAGCGATTAAGAAAATTGAATCGGGTAAATATGGTTCTTGTGAATCGTGTAAAGGTTTAATTGAACAGGGTAGACTAAAAGCTTATCCTGCAGCAACTCTTTGTGTAACTTGTGTTTCAAAAAGGTCAAACAGGAGATAAAATGGAGCTGGCCCAAAAAGCTAAGGTGATACTTAGGTTGAGGATCCTAAGTCTGTTTTATATTTTTACTTTGGTTGCTTTGGATCAGATGCTAAAAAACTCTAGCCTCCACGCTAATTATGGAGTTATTAATAATTGCTACATACTTGGTAAGTTTTGCCTGTCCAATGTAATAAACTTTTTCTTACTCTTGCTTTTATTAGTGTTTCTCGTTAATATCATAAAGTTAAGGGGTTATGTTTTTGCTCTTATTCTGATATCAGCAGGATTGGCAAGTAATCTTCTGGACCGCATCTTTCGTAATGGCGTTGTGGACTACTGGAAATTCGGTTTTTTTTCAAATAAATTGATAAATTTTAATTTGTCAGATATATTGATTATTTTAGGAGTATTATTATATGCAAATCGAATTCTTAGGCACAAGTAGTGGTGAGCCAATTCCACGTCAAGGCTGCGATTGCGCTCAATGTGTTTCAAAAGAAATCAAAGACAAGCGTTTGCGCTCGGCAATTTTGGTGAATAAAAAAATACTCGTTGATGCGGGTCCAGACATTCGTAAAGAGTTGCGCGCAAGCCAAATCAAGCTTCTGGAAGCAGTACTTATTACTCATGATCACCAGGACCATATCGGCGGCTTAAAAGATTTGTTATCGATAAATCCTAATTTGCAGATAATTCGCTTGAGACCTGGTCAACATTTTAAGTTGATGAACATTGAGTTTTATGCTTTTAAGGTTAAACATTCTAATATACTTACAACGGTGGGTGTAGAAATAGGTCCATTGGTTTATATTCCTGATTTTGCCGATCTTGAGTGGGTAATGAAATATTTAAGGGAATCAAAGGTCGCGATACTTGATGGTTCGGTTTTGGGGCGGAACTTTGGAGGTCATTTGTCTATTAATGAGATTGTGGCACAAACTAAAACTTTAAGAAATCTTCGGAAAATATATTTTACTCATAACGGACACACTCATAAGCCTCACAAGGAAATGGTTAAGCTTGTTAAAGCTTTAGGTGATGATCGTTTTGGACTAGCCTACGACGGCTTAAAACTAAAGATCTAAAAGTACCAAAAAAGCCCCGAGGGGCTTTTTTGGTAAATATCTAATTGACCTAATTGATCCAAATTTATTTTGTGGCTTTCGCTACTAATTCAGCAAACTCTGTTGGATTTTCTTTAGCGATTAGTGAAAGCACTTTGCGATCTAGTTCAATTCCGGCTTTTTTGAGGCCTTGCATAAAAACACTATAGGAAACACCGTTTATACGGCAAGCAGCATTAATCTGGGTGATCCAACTGCGACGAAATGTTCGTTTCTTGATACGACGGTCCCTATAAGCATGCTGACCGGCTTTTTGAATGGCTTGGTTGGCCATTCGAACTAAATTTTTACGTCCGTGGCGATATCCTTTGGTTAGTTTGAGGATATTCTTGTGGGCTTTCTTTACCATCACGCCCCGTTTTACTCTTGGCATAAGATCCTTTCAATAAAAAAGCTGACCGTTGACAGTTCACAGTTAACCGAATTTATTTTTCGGTAAACGGTAGACGGCGAACGGTAAACCTTAACTATATGGTAATAACTTTTTAATTTTTTTTGCATCTACATCAGAAAGAACCATATTTTTACCAGCACCGCGGCGGGTTCTTTTTGTTTTACCGGCCATTAAATGTTGTGCTGACATCTTGCGGCAAATTACCTTACCGTTTTTTGTAATTTTGACGATTCTTTTTTGGGCAGATTTAACTGTCTTTAACTTCATGATATTCCTTTATTTATTCTTGACCATAATTGCAGAAAAACGGTTTCCCGCTCGCTCAATGCCTTTTTCAAGATTTGCATTTGCACCAACTTTAACTTTGTCTACCAAACCACTGGCTCTATCCTGAAACATCATTTCACGACCCTTGAGGATCACGGTAACTTTGACCTTATCACCTTGTTCCAAGAATTTTTTGACTTTATTGGTTTTAACCATTAAGTCATGTTCATCAATCTTAATGCTAAAACGGACTTCTTTTAAAGTGCTTGTTTTAGCTTGAGATTTCTGCTTTGAAACCTGTTTCGTCTGATTATAAATATATTTTCCATAATCCATTAGCTTGGCGGCCGGTGGATCGCTATTGGGGTTTAAAAGCACTAAATCGACTTCTTTTTCAAAAGCGAGGTACATTGCTTGGTCGCGACTTACTTTGCCAAGCGAACTGCCATCTTCATCGATTAGAAGAAGCTCAGGGGCATTTATTTCCTCGTTGATTTTCAAATTTTTAATCTAATCCTCCGTAATTTAAAAAATTTCAAATATTAAACATCAGCAATCAATCAAAAATTATCCGAATTGATTATTGATATTTGATACTTGATCATTTACTTTCTATTCTTTCGGAATAATCATATCACGTTTGACAATTATTTTCAAGGCCTTTGGCCTTGTTTCGCAAAAAATTGGAGTTTTGGCAATAACTTCACTGTCAACTTTAACCGGAATATTTTTGTCGACAGTTTCTATCCTAACGGCTAGCGGATGAAAAAAACTCGAATAAATATTTTTAGTTTCTTGTTTTTTCTTAAATAAGGTATCTAGAAAACTTCGTTTTTCATTAGTCATGGAATTATCTTCAATCGAAATAGCTAAACCAGGTTTAATGGTGATCTTATTACTAACAAGTCCAGCTTTAATTTCTTCGAGCGCTAAATAAACATCAAAAGCGCGGTCATTTTCAATTACAGCCTCATTTAAGAAATATTTATTTGGCTCGATAAAACAAGCATCAAACTGTTCTAGTTTGCGTTGTTTGAGCGCATTACAGGCATCACGCAAGTCTGTAATACCGACCATATGGGCAATCATTGAGTTGTAGTCTTCTGGAATTACTCCCAAAACAACATCTTTATCTTCTTTTTGGTCAATAATGGCGGTTGCGACTTTGTTAACAATTTTTTCAGAGCCAACAGCAACGATTGTCGAGTAACCTTTCATTATTCCAAGCGAGGTTAATTCCTCAATGGTTCGAGCAGATGAGGGAGAGACTGTTTCTCCGGCAATTCCTAGGTCTCCTAAAACATCTTTGATTTTTTCATGCCATTGGTCAAATTTGCGCCCGGTTGATTCTAAAATATAATAATACATTCACTACTCCTTATTGGCAGATTTGATGAATGTCGGGCAGTTTATTCGACCTCATATTCAGCATTAGACTTTGCGTTTGAAACAGGTGAAACGGTTTCTTTAATATCACTTTCTTCAATAAGAGCATTTTCTCCACCGGGCATCACAGATTTACCAATAAAAACGGCGCCAGATCGGATGGTTAGGTCTTTGGTGGTAATTGAGCCAAAGATTCGACCAGTTGGCATAATCTCAAGTTTTCCAGTTGCAGTAATCGACCCGTGAACTTGTCCAGCTACTTGGATCGTTTCAGCTGAAATTGGCCCTTTGACATAGGCAGTTTCAGTAATAATAAGGTTCTTTTCGGAGATGATTTCTCCTTCAATTTTTCCGTGCATAATGATTTCATTTTCGTCTTGCAATGTGCCGGCGATTTTGACATTAGCACCAATAATTGTTCCTGGGCCAGGCAAATTCTTTTTTACGTCCATCATTTTTTCCTCCAAATTATAATTGTTCTACTAAATTGCGAAAATTATACAAAAATACGAAAGTTGCAAATTGACTATTTTTTATAATTTTGTATTTTTGTACAGGTTTTGTATTTCGTAGTCTTGTTATCATTATCCTATCGAGGATTTATTAAGTTGTCAAATAATAAAAAGAACTACATGGCTATCCTATGTCTTTACATCCCTTGACAGATGTGGTACAATCTGAAGAGATCTTTAGCAAACTCTAAATAAATCATTGTAAACGGAGAAAAAATATGAGAGAAAACATTGTTATTCATGGCGCGCGCGCACACAACTTAAAAAACGTCACAGTCTCAATCCCAAGAGATAAACTAGTTGTAGTTACTGGTCTTTCCGGATCAGGTAAGTCAACTCTTGCTTTTGATACTTTATATATGGAAGGGCAACGCCGCTACGTGGAATCACTTTCAAGTTATGCCCGCCAATTTTTGGGCAATTTAGAAAAGCCAGATGTTGATTGGATCGAAAACCTTTCCCCATCAATTTCAATTGACCAGCGTTCAGCTAGCCAAAATCCACGTTCAACTGTTGGTACAATTACGGAAATATATGACTATTTGCGCGTTCTTTTTGCGCGAATCGGTCATCCGCATTGTCCAAGTTGTTCCAAAGAATTGGTGCGCCAAACCCCAGAAGAAATTACTCAAGCCGTGTTAAAAGATTTTTCTAAAGTAAAATCTGATATTTTAATCTTTTCTCCGGTAGTTCGCAGCCAAGTAGGGGAACATAAATATATTCTAAACAAACTTAGAAATGCCAAAGTTACCAAAGTAAGAATCGACGGTATTTTAATGGATTTGGTTGAAGCTTTACTTTTGAATTTAGAAAAAACCAAACGACATAATATTGAAGCAGTGGCTGCCGAAGCAATACTTGGTCCAAACCTAGAACTCGATGAAAATAAATTTGCTCGGGTGATTGAAAAGGCTTTGGAATTGGGCGATGGTAATATTTCAGTATTGGATCAAATTACTAATCATGAAAAAAAGTATTCTAAGCTTTTCACTTGTGCTACTTGCGGTACTATATTAGAGGAACTTCATCCGCGAATTTTTTCATTTAACAGTCCTTATGGTGCTTGTTCAGCTTGTCAGGGTTTAGGAATGAAATTGGAAATGGATCCAAAACTGGTTTTACCAAACCCGCGCTTGACGCTTGCTGAAGGTGCTATTAGACCTTGGGCCCGCATTACTGCCCGTGCCAACTGGTATACAAAAACTTTAAATGAATTAAGCAAAAAACATAAATTTTCACTAGATACTCCAGTTGGAGATTTACCAAAGAAAATCCGCGACATTGTTTTGTATGGAGATTTAAGTATTGGCGGTGATTTTGAGGGTGTGATCCCAAATTTTGAACGTCGATATGACGAGACTGATTCGAGTTACTTGAGAAGCGAAATCGAAAAATATATGGTTGAAAAGACTTGTCCGGTTTGTAAAGGTCAGCGACTTCGTCCGGAAGTTTTAAATATTACGGTTGATGATAAAAATATTGTTCAGGTTACTTCGATGAATATTGAAGAGCTATCTGTTTACAGTAAAAATCTGCCGCAAAGTGCCAAACTCAAAGACTTTGAGAAAAAAGTAGCCGGCCAATTAATTAAAGAAGTAAGCGAAAGACTAAAATATCTGGCCGATGTTGGTTTGGGTTATTTGACGCTTGACCGCAACGCCTCAACTCTTGCTGGCGGTGAGCTTCAAAGAATTCGTTTAGCAACTCAGTTGGGCACCGGCCTGATTGGTGTGGTTTATGTTTTAGATGAGCCATCTATCGGACTTCACCCGCGTGACCACGACCGAATGCTTAGAACAATTCGAACTTTGCGTGATTTAGGAAATACCGTAGTGGTGGTTGAACATGATAGTTCAACGATCGAAGCAGCTGATTGGCTGATTGATGTTGGTCCGGGAGCAGGGGATCACGGCGGCGAGATCGTGGCTGAAGGTACAGTCGAAGAAGTCAAGAAAAATGAAAAATCTTTAACCGGCCAGTACTTATCGGGGGCCAAAAAAATTGAAGTACCAAAAAAACGCCGACCGCAAACTAATGAGGAATTGGTTGTTAAAGGTGCCTCGGAGTTTAATTTAAAAAACGTTGAAGCGCATATTCCGCTTAATAATTTTGTTTGTATTACTGGTGTATCCGGTTCCGGTAAATCAACTTTGATTTTAGATATTCTGGCAAATTATTTATCAAATACTCTGCATCACGCCAAACTGCCGGTGGGTAAATATAAATCCATCGCCGGAGTTAAAAACCTGGATAAGGTTATTTCGGTTGATCAATCGCCAATCGGACGCACTCCGCGTTCAAACCCTGCCACTTATACTGGTTTATTCACGCCGATTCGCGAACTTTTTGCTTGCCAGCCGGAAGCATTAAATCGCAAATTTGATGCCAGTAAATTCTCTTTTAATCTTCGTGGCGGACGTTGCGAAACATGCCGCGGCGATGGTGTTTTAAAAATTGAAATGCATTTCTTGCCAGATGTTTATGTTAATTGTCCAGATTGTAAAGGCAAGCGTTATAACCAGGAAATTTTAGAAATTACCTGGAAAGATAAAACTATTGCTGATGTTTTAGCTATGTCTGTTGAGGAAGCATTAACTTTTTTTGCCGGCGAAGAGCAGATTGTTGATAAACTTCGAGTTCTAGAAGCAGTTGGTCTTGGTTATATGCATTTGGGTCAACCAGCTACCACTCTTTCTGGTGGAGAGGCACAGCGTATTAAGTTGGCAACTGAATTGGCGCGGCACGATACTGGTCGGACTCTTTATATTTTAGATGAACCGACGACCGGTCTTCACTTTGAAGATATTCGAAAATTACTTTCGGTTTTGCAGGCTTTAGTTGATAAAGGTAATACTGTTTTAGTGATTGAACATAATCTTGATGTAATTAAATCATCTGACTGGATTGTTGATTTGGGTCCGGAAGGTGGCGATAAAGGCGGGGAAATTGTGGCTCAAGGTACACCAGAGCAAGTCGCCAAAGTTAAAGAAAGTTACACCGGAATATATTTGAAAGAAGAACTTACAAAATAGTATAAAGTATAAAGAATAAAGTATTAAGTATATTTAAGAAGAGGCTTCGGCCTCTTTTTAAATTTTTAACCTGTTAACCTATTGACATTTGGGTGATTTTATGATATAATAGCTTGATAATGGTTATAAATGTTTAACCATATCGAACCTATTTAAAAGGAGATAAGGAGATGAGTGGTTGGCGGTCTGAGATTGAAGTTGAGGAATGGGATGAGGGCTGGGCTGTATTTTTTACTGGGCCCGATGATACTACTGTCTTACTGCAGCGCGACGGCGATTCATTGATATGGCAAACATATTACGGCGATGATGTCTGCGGCGCACCTTTGTTCCAGAGTGAACATGAAGCGCGCGAGGCATTGGCCCAGGCGCCAGACCCTGCCGGCTAAAAACGAGAAGCCCCGTGCCAATTGGCGCGGGGTTTTCAAATTTAAAAATATGATCAATAAAATTTTATAAATAAGCGGCCTGATTGAGGCTGTTTTTTGTTATAAGAAAAGTATGCAAAATATCAACGTAAAAAACCGCCCAAAAGCGGCTTTTCACCTTATATACTAAACTAGATTTATAATCTTTCTTTAGCTCTATTTACATCATTTTTAGCTCGTTCTGAGCCTCTTTGGAAATCTTTTTGGGCCTGTTGCATACCTTCTGTTCCACGTTTATAACCTTCTTCTAGAACTCTAGCCGCCACATCGCGGCCGCCTAAGCCAAAGGCCAAAGCTAAAGCAAGCGACATGGAACCTATTATTGCAATATAAGTAGTAGTCACAATAATCGGGGCAATTTTTAGTTGTTCCAAAATAGCAAAAACCGCAATGCTCATAATTATTGTTGGAATGGCAGCATCCAAGATTTTGCCAGAAGGGGTATCGCCAAGCCAGCGATTAACTAAAGTTACAAGAAGAGTGGACAAAATTAGAGCACCCAAAAGAATTAAGATAGCGGCCAAAATTTCCGGGACATAGCCAAAGAATCTGTTAACTAGATCGGTTAATACCGGAATTCCTAATGCGCCAATACCAACAAGAATCGCCACCGCAAAAACCAGCCAATAAGCGAAACTGGCAATTGTTTCCGAAGGGTCATTAGTGATTTTTCGAAGCATACTTTTTTGGGGAATGCGGTTAAACCTTTCGTTGAGACCGAAGGCATTCAAAATGCTACGGATGATTGATTTTAGGACATAAGCAATAATCCAACCGACCAGGATTATAATTAGCAGCCTAAACAATCCCGTCAGCCATCCCGCAATTGTCCCCGAGAATTGGCTTAAATCGAGATTCATAATAGCTCCTTTAGATTAATTTTTGAGAACTTATTTCTGACGATTAATTATATCATATTTTTCATCAGAGATTATCGTGAAAACTCACAAAAAACACTTGAAGTCTCGTAATAATTGGTCTATAGTCAATTTATCAACTGAAGGGGGTGCAGATTATGACCGATGAAGTTCAAGAGCGTTTTCCTCAGTTTAGTAGTGAAAAGCCATCGGAGGAATTGTATCTTGCTTTTTGTCATAGCGCGAGCATTGCGATTGATTGCGATATGTGTGGTCGGACACATTTTGTTAGTGGCAACGAGGCTGATTATGATGAAGGTGAGTACCAAAAACTACTAGAAAATAAAACTACTAATCCTGACAAATACATAGAGCATAACGACGTTGACTCTATAAGGTGGTTTAGATTAGGAGATGACCAAATTGTTTTTGACTGTCCTTGCGGTTTTGCGGCTTATTTTGAAAATATCATGATCAATTATCGGAATTCGATTATTAAATATCTGAAAGCTAAATCCGACGCTAACCTGGCAAATGCAAAAGATTTTGCCAAGAAAATTACTGAGCTTCCGGAATATGACGGCCAAGGTACGTCTTAGTGATTTAATCTGTTCTGGTGAAAGGATGGGGAAGTTAATGAGAAAATTGTGGTGGAACCTTATGCGGTTGTTGCATATTACGTATGAAGCCTCTTCGATTGACGAATTTGTAAAGATTCTTAAAAAAAACGGTTGTCAAACATGCTATACCGAAATCAAAAAAAGCGTTTCGGGTGGCGGCATCTACTATGCATTTATTTGTGATATTCTTAGTAGTGCTGTGATGAAAGATGGTAGAGAGGCAATCTATACTCAAAGAGTATATTACACTAATGGCTTTGATGAAAAACTTGGGCAATTATTGAAAGAAAATACGAGAGACTCAGTTTTGAGTCATCAAAAAGCACTAGCTGAAAAAGGTATTTTGAGCGTTTTAAAAGTCGATATGATTTTTCCAACCCGTTAGTCCCTGTTTTATACAGGGGCTTTTTTAATTCTAAACCAGTATTTCAACGGCTCAGGGGGTGGTCCGTTGAATAAAAAAGCCCTTGATACATCAAGAGCTGATATGGTAAAAATCAACCATATAATCTATACTTAAGCCATGATTAAGAAAACTAGAGCTTCAATAATCAAAAAACGTGGCTATCCAGATTGGATTAAAGGCGATAAACTATCGCTATATATTTCGAATTATCCAGAAACCGCTCAGTACCTGGCGAGTCGTATTGGTAATAAAGATAAAATTGTTTGTGAATTTTGTTGCGCGGTTGGGATTTCTCTAATTGAATTAGCAAAAAATTTTAAAGAGGCGATAGGGATTGATATTGATAAAAAGATCCTGGAAAGCTGTGAGAAAAATTTGATTAAAGCTGGTTTGTACAATAAGACAAAACTAATTTTAGGTGATATTTCGAAGCGAACAGTATTAAAGAAGATAAAAGCGGATATTGTTATCTATGATATTCCTTATTGGAATATCGGTTTAACTAAGGATACAGGGCTCGAAAAAAATAATCCAAATCTTAAACGGCTTATTAAAAATACCAGAGAACTTATCACTAAAGACATAATTGTCTGCGCACCGCCTCGTTATGGGTATGAGGAGGCAAAAAAAGATTTAGGGGAATGTGAATGTGAGTCGATTTTAATAAATGATCAACATGATAGAAACTATATGTACTTAGGTAAATTAATTAATAAACCAGGATCTACTCAGGTTATCGTTAACCGTGAATAAAAAACGGCCTTAAAAGACCGAGTTTTAATTCTTTTCTAGTTGTTCCAAGGCTTTTTTAATGAATTTTCCAAATTTACGGTCTTTGTTTCTTTTTTCTATTTCAGCCATTTCATAGAAATCCGCTTCTTTTTTAAGTTTTAAATAATTCTGGTATTGATCTTCGGATAAAGTACCAGCTTCGACAGCCTCTAAAACCGCGCATTTAGGTTCATTCGTGTGAGTGCAATCGGTAAATTTACAATCTTTGGAAAGACCTATTATTTCTTTAAAAACATCATCAATACCGTTTTCCGAACTAACCATACCGATTTCTCGTATACCAGGGTTATCAATAAGTACGCCGCCATTTTCTAAAAAATGCATCTCTCTGTTTGTGGTTGTGTGTTTTCCTCTTTGAGTTTGAGAACCAATTTCACTTGTTTTTATTTGATTACTGCCCAATAAAGCATTAATTAACGAGGATTTACCCACTCCAGATGAACCAAGAAAACAGTAGGTTTTGTCTTTTTGGATATAGTTTTTAAGTTCAAATAATCCCTGTTTGGTAATTGTACTGGTGGTGATAACATCAATTTCGCCAAACCGTGAGTTTATATCCTTAAGCTTTTTATTTAGATCGGTTTGGGTAATTAAATCAATTTTATTTAAAACAATGACTGGAATAATTTTACCGTCTTTTGCTAAAACCACAAACCTTTCAAACCTATTAAGATTATAATCTCGGCCAACCGATTCAACAATAAAAGCAACATCAACATTTGTCGCAATAAGCTGACTTTCTAATTTATCGCCATATTTTTTTCTTAAGACGGATTTTCGGGGTAAAATCTCTTGAATTAATGCAGATGTATCGTCTATGGGACTAATTTTTACATAATCGCCAATAGCCGGATAATCTTCTCTTAGCTTAGCATTATGAAGAATTTTACCAGTAATTCTTGAAATATATTGGTGACTAGAAGCGATCACTTCGTATCGTTCTTTATATTCTGCGCTCACCCGTCCGATTATTAATTTATTTTCTTTATCCATTATGGCTTAATTATAGCAGAAAAGATGTTTTCAGGCCATCTGTTTTAGGTGGGTGTGAGGATTTTTGGACTGAAATTTTGTTTCTATGTTTGGTCTATTATCCCTTTACTTATATTCTATAATATGGTAATATCTATTTATCCTTATTTGGAGGTGAACCTTAATGGCGAATTCTGAAAGCCAAGCTCGTCGTTTAGGAAGGACTATTTTAGTCAGACTAATTAAGGAAAAATCGAAAGTAGAAATTAGTGGTGATCAGTTTTTTGATGAATTTTTGGGATACAATGAGGCAAGAGAGGCTAAAAAATCCGTAAATGTTTTAACGAAAGAATTGAATCGAAGACTTAAAGAAGGAGAGCAAGCGGTAAAAGCTTTGAAGAAATTGCAAAAAAAGGAAATAGTCTAAAATTGATTGTCATTCGAAGGTATGGGCCTGTCATGGAAAAATGGGGAGGCAGGATATGGCTGATGAATTATCAATTGACAAAGGTCTAGTTGGTGAGATAGGTGAGATTCTAAAAGATGATCGGCATGTGATTGATTCTGAACTTTCTGAACTCGATATGGTGGAAGGCGAAAGGTATATTGAAGTAATCCAGCTTAATTCTGATGGTCAATCTAGAATCGGCATAGAAAATGCAATTAGCTACGCTAGAAATAGAGAAGCGGAAAGACATATTGAGGAAATCAGAGAGCTTGCTTTAAATAAAGGAATCGACGCGGACAAGTTGGCTCAGGCAAAATATAATCAACCAATTAACTTATTGAGCTATCAACAGTATATGGCCTTAAAGGAAGAATTGGGCCAATAAATTGGTTCAGACCCATCTTATCTTGGGTCTTTTTTAATAAAAAATAAACTAAAATAAAGGGGACGGTTTATTGTATTTAAAATTTGAATTTATACCTTGACAAAACCACTTTTTTAGCGTATGATATTAAATTATTGTATCTTATAGGTACAACTGTAATTTGCACATTCTAACTTGGGATAAGGAGAGTTTTAGATGAATATCAGCGACCTTCCAGAGCTTATTGAGCATATCCGGTACTGCAACGTTGACCCGGAGAAGATCAGGACAGAACTGATGCAACTGTGGTCCGAAACTAAGGACCCGAGTATTATCGACGCTTTCGTGTGGCTGGCTATTTCCTATAGTCATCAGGGTGATTACGGACTACTGGAACTTTCGCGGATCTATCGGAACTATCAGTCGGAAGTACTTGGTAACCGTATTATCCAAATCTTTATCGATGTGGTTTATGGTAAATATGGTTTCAGTACGACTGACAACAAGGGTTTCGACTGTGAGTTTGACTGGTCGAGAATCGAAGAAATTGCCATTTTGCATCTCGCGCAGAAGTATAGGATTAGTCTGGACCGTGAGGATAGTGGATTTTTACTCTTCTGTTGCTTCGTTTTCGAGAAGATGAGCAATTCTATCGAAAACTATTATGATGGCCATGAATTCACTGAAAACGAGATTCAGACGATGTTCACCCAGGGTATCGAATCCGTACGGGAAGAATGGACTCCTTGCCATGACGACGATGACGATGATATTGAATAACCTGACAGGCTCGCGTAAGCGGCGGAAAAGACTCGCCCTGCGAGCCTTTTTCGTATCAAAAAATGGATTTGCCAGTTAGTCTAAGGGCACTGTTCTCTCAGTTAAGGTAAGATTTAGCTGTTTTTAACGGCCCAGGGGGTGGTCCGTTAAGTTAAACTGAAGTAAATACTATTTGTTACAAAAAAGACGGCTTTAGACCGTTCTTTTTTTGATAATCTCCCGGGCTTGGATTCGAACCAAGAATCTTCTCCTCCAAAGGGAGACGTCCTACCGTTAGACGACCCGGGAATATAGTAATCTAATGATACCATTTTTCAGATTAAATTTCAAGAAAAAAATACAGCTCTATAATTAATACGATGATAAATTGAGCTAGGAGTAAAACTATTCATTTTTTACATGTCATTCCGGTCAGGTAGGGCACCTAGAACCGGAATCCAGAATTGATAAAATAAGTCATTTATATCTAGATTCCCAATGTCTGAGCGGATTACCTTCCGACTTGAGAATGACAGATAGATAAATGAGCTCTATATCTCATATTATCATATTTGACATAGAATCGAAAAATCCCGGGATTAACCCGGGGTGTAGTAACCGATCTCAGTAGCTGGAGTATTACCTTCAGCATAATGGGGTTTGACTCGCATTCCGCCGGTCGATTTTATTCTTGGCCAATGACCGTATTTTATAATTCTTCCATGTTTATTAACTGGCAAATCGGTAGGGTAATTTTTTTGGTCGTTAGATGTAGAAGTATCGATGGGCGGAGAAGTAACAAAAAGTTCAAGCTGTTCAGACGCTTCAGACTTTTCAGTCATTTAGTTACCTCCTTGGGAAGAATACGCTCTTATTCTAACTCAAAATAAGTAAGAAAACAAGATTATGGGTGCAAAAGTTCATTGACATATTGGACTCTAGAAAAGAGTCCAAATGAAACAGATTTATCTGGAAAATGCTTTCAAGAAGGGGTATAATCGGTTAATGAATTATATCTCCAACATCGCTCATAT
>Ga0172379_10005158_pt1 | contig 18511 bp, 17 predicted proteins | sample GrowelOW334metaG_FD_119756 | JGI IMG/M metagenome (GOLD analysis project Ga0172379, IMG submission 119756) | Groundwater microbial communities from an aquifer near a municipal landfill in Southern Ontario, Canada - Groundwater well OW334 metaG | ecosystem: Environmental > Aquatic > Deep...
ATATCAATATATTGCCCTTATGTCAATGTTATTCTAACCTGTATTTTCATTATCTGAAGCCATCAGATGGATAATTCACCCAAAAAGTGTTATAATAACACGATATTATGGAATTAAAAACCGTAGCGAAAATCAGTACCTTTGGGCTCTACTTTTTGTTACTTTCCCTTGTTATTGGAATGCTGTTTTTTGAAAAGCAATTCGATGCGGCATTTTGGCGCATATTTGGAAGCGTGAAAGATGAGGAGCAGGGAATTGTGATTGGATATTCCGATCCGCTGGTTTCGTTAAGTCCGCTTGCAAATGATTCTTCTTCCAAACCGCGGCTTTTGCATATATATGAGCCACTTGTGCGTTTAACTAAAGATTTGCAAATAGAGGCGGCGCTCGCAATTTCTTATGGCGCGCTAAACGATACAACCTGGGAATTTAGGCTGCGTCCCGATGTTAAATTCCACAATGGTTCAAATTTAACTGTCGACGATGTGATATTTTCGCTTAATGAAGCGGCACAAAATCCAAAATCGGGGGTAAAAGATTTGGCTTCAACAATAAAAGAAATAGTGAAAATTGATGAAAGTATTTTTCACATAATTACAACTTCGGCCGATCCGCTTTTGCTGCAAAAACTTTCCATGATGATGATTTTTCCAAAACAAAATGAGGAAAGCAAAATCATCGGTACTGGGCCTTATAAATTTATTAAATATGAAGCCGATTCGCTCCAATTGGAGCGGTTTAGTGACTATTGGGGAATAAAGCCTACGTTTGCAAAAGTGGTGCTTAAAACTGTTTTGAGCAAGCAGGAAAAAATTTCCGCGTTGCAAAATGAATCCGTTGATATTTTGGCAAATTTGCCGGCGGATTTAGCCACGGAATTTGCATTTAAAGGATTTGATTTAAAATCGCTTCCAAGTTTGGAGGTGAATTTTTTAATGTTTAATTTTGATGGGATTTTTAAGGCGCGTGAACTCCGTGAAGCTGTTAAGTTGGCACTTAGGACGGATCAACTTGCGCGGCTTGCACAAGGCTTTTCTAGCCCTACAGACCAGTTTGTTGGCAATGGAATTTTTGGTTATGATCCATCAATTCCAAAAAGGGAATTTGATGCGGATCTTGCCAAGAAAAAAGTAACAGAGTTTGTGGCTGCGTCCGGACAATCGACTGTAAAAGTAACTTTGGATTTGCCAAAAGGTTTGGAGGTTTTTGGCAATCACATAAAAACACAAATGAACCAAATAGGAATTGATTTGCAGCTAAATTTTTTAACGCCGGCAGAGCTTGGTAAGAAAATTGTTGGCAAGCAGAGTGAGTTTTTCTTCTTCGGATGGAAAAATGATCTTGGCGACGCTTCGGATTTTTTGACTGCGGTGGTTCATAGCTCAACCGGAAATTTTGGCCAGTTTAACGGCGCAAATTATAAAAATACAGAGGTGGATGAACTCATAGAAAAAAGTCAGAAAACGTTAAAATCAGGTGAACGTTTGGATGAACTTCGAAAAGTAATGAGTACGATTACCGTAAAAGACATCATTGGAGTGCCACTTTTTTCCCCGGAAGTGTTATATGCGGTTTCGGGCGATTTAAGATGGCAACCGCGTGTTGATGGTTATGTGCTAGCCCAAGAGGTCAAATTGTGATAAAATAATAAGATTAAAAAATGGGCCAAAAGGCCCTAAAAAATGCATTCAATAAAAACAAAACTCATCGTTGCAATAAGCGTTCTCGTAATTTTCCTCTTTTCGATTACGGCGTTTTTGCTGATTGATGAAAAACAAAAAGAACTTTCGCTGGATATTTATTCCAAGGCGCGCAGTTTTAGCGAGCTCACCACCCCAAAGATTGTGGACTTGTACAAAACACTTTTGGCGGAGAAAAGTTTCTTTATTTTTAATCGGGAAATGAAGGATATTTTTAGCAAGAATGAAGATGTTTCACAGATTAAACTTTACAGTTTCTCGGGTGATATTTTGTATGATTCGGACATAGAGCGCGAAAGGCCGTACGAAGGCGAAACGCGCAAAATTTCCGACCCGGATTTGGCCGCGCGAGTTAAAACAAATTTGCCGAGTTATGCATTGGCAAATGGTCGCACGGTTTTTTTAAAAAAAGATTCCGATGGTGTTTATTTTTATGTAAATCAAAATGAAAAAGAAATCGCACCTATTGGCGACACGGATAGAATTATAAATATTATTTCGCCACTCGATGGAAAATTTATTGTGCAGTTTGATGTAAGTTATGCAAAATTGCAGGAACGAGTTTCGGCTATGACAAAGCGAATTATCCTGCTCCTTGTGTTTGGTGTTTTGCTTGGACTTGGATTTGGTTGGTATTTTTCTTCTCGCATTACTGGCCCGATTGAAAAATTAAAAGGCGGCGCCATGGTTCTTGCAAAAGGAGATTTTACCGCGCGAGTAAAAGTGGAAAGCAAAGACGAAGTTGGAGTTTTGGCAGAGACTTTTAATACGATGGCGGGTGAGCTTGAGGTTTCCACAAAAGCGCTTGTTTATAAGGAAAGAATGGCAAAAGAGTTGGAGCTTGCGGCCAAAATCCAAAAGCAGATTTTGCCGGAAAAAACTCCAAAAATTCCAGGGCTGGATATTGCTGCGGCAATTATTCCTGCCAACGAAATTGGCGGAGATACTTATGATTTTATTGAAATTGAACCGGACAATCACTTGTTTTATTTGAGTGATGTTACCGGCCACGGCATTCCTGCAGGCATAGTTGTTTCGATTGCGAATGCAATTATTTTTAGTTATTCGAATTCGCCGAATTTGTCGGATATTTTAATCAATGCAAACAAAGTAATGCGAGAGAAGACTGCAAAAAATATGTTTATGACAATACTTATGGCGCGTTACAAGAAAGGCGTTTTAAGTTATGTTAGCGCCGGGCATCCGGAAATGTTGCATTACAACGGCGCTCAAAAGAAAGTTTACATAGAAAAGGGTGGGGGAATTGCACTTGGAATGGTCCCGGATATTTCTAAAATGATTAGTGAGAATACGGTGCCATTTGGGAAAGACGACTGCATCGTGCTTTATTCGGATGGAATTCCGGAAGGGCTTTCGGAAAGAGGCGAGCAATATGGCATGCAACGGTTTAAGAGAGCAATGAACGACGCCGGCGAATTGCCAACTGCGGAAGCTATAAAAAACACACTGGTCGCAGATGTTAAGCTTTTTATGGGCAAAGCGGAACAAGCTGATGATATTACTCTCGTTGTAATCAAGAGAACTGCGTAGATGCTTATTTTGCCGGAGTGGTGCTCGCACTATTCTCTGTTTTTTCTGTTAATTCGGTAGTCACATCAAGGGTAGTACCTGCTCTCCACACCTTAAGCTTTAATTTATCTCCGGGAGTGTGTTTTTGAACAGTATCAAGCAAAGTGTTGTCCTGAGTGATCTTTTGGCCATCAACTTCCAAAATTACATCGTCAATTCGCAGGCCTGCTTTTTCTGCAGGGCTGCCTGGCACAACGCCAAATTCTTTCTTGGATCTGTCTCCAACGATAAGCGCACCATATTCCAAGCCTTTTAGCTGAAGTTCTTCAGCCTTGGCTTTATCTAATATAATGTGCGAAATTCCAAGCATTGGGCGAACAATTCTTCCGGTTTTTTCTACGCTCGTAATGGCAGGTTTTACCTGATTAATCGGTATTGCAAAGCCAACGCCGGTTGCAGAAGAGTCAATTGCAGTGTTAACTCCAATAACTTCTCCGGCAAGGTTGATTAATGGTCCTCCGGAATTTCCAAAGTTAATTGCAGCATCTGTTTGAATGAGTCCCGAAAGAGTTTCGCTCGCGCCACCTTGCTGGTCGGAGGCCTGAATTTGTCGTCCAACTGCACTTATTATTCCGGCTGTGACGCTATTTTCGTATTCTCCGCGTGCATTCCCAATTGCCAAAACTTTTTGCCCAACCTGAATGCTGCCGGAGTCACCAAGTTTTACGACCGGTAAATCTGCCGGTTTTGCGCCGAAATCTTTTTTCTCACCTGTTTTGCGATCTTTGCTTCCTTCTTTTGGCTCATGTAATTGAATTACCGCCAAATCATTTACAGGATCTTTGCTTATAATTTCCACGTCAAACTCTTTGCCGTCTTTTGTTACGGCCGTATAGTCCGCGCCTGTGTCTGCAACAACGTGTTTATTTGTTAAGGCCAAGCCTTCATTGCCAATTATAAAACCGGTACCGCCTGCCACTTTTTGCCTTTTATATTGTGGCGTCTGGTCTTGTTGCTGCTGTTGTTGTGGAAGCTGTAATCCAAAACCACGGAAAAATGGATCATTCATAAAAGGATCCAATGGTTGCTGCTTAAATACCTGCAAATCTTTTGTTGCCACAATGCTGAGCGTTGCCGGTGCAACATTTTTAATTGCCTCAATTGAATCGGATTCCTCCACATAATGTCTGTCGGACGGAACAGATTGAGTGCTGTCGGCCGAATATCCGCTGCCCTTTGAAGCTCCGAGTTGTGTGCCAATTGTGCCACCAATAAGGCCTGAAACCAAAGAAACCACGAGTACAGGTACAAGGATTTTTGAATTTAAAAAGTCTTTGAACATATAGAATAAGGTATTAAAGAATATATTTTGCAGGATTATTATAGAAATCCTGCCTGCGGTTGCAAGGAAATATACAAAATAATGTTAAAATAGTTACGTGAAAAAAATAGATATAAGAAAGGTTAAAAGAAAGGCCAGACAAAGCCAGTCGCTTGCGCTGAAAAATAAGAAAGATAAGAGAATTTTTGAGCAGCTTTTTGAGTTGCCCTTTTTTGTGAAATCAAAGGAGGTTTTTACCTATTTATCGTTTGATAATGAACCAAATACCGACATTGTGATCAATAAATTTGTTCACAACAGGCGAATTTTGGTTCCTGTAATGGGAAAAGATGAGATTTTTGCTGTTGAATTGCCAGAGAATGCGAAATTTAAAAAAGGAAAGTTTGGAATTCGCGAGCCGATTAATTACAAGAAAAATAATAAACTTAAAAAGATTGAAATTGCCCTAATTCCCGGAATTGCTTTTGATGAAAGTGGTAACAGGATAGGTTTTGGTGGTGGCTATTTTGATAAATTTTTAAAAAAAGTACACTGCACCACAATTGCGTTGGCATATGAATTCCAAATTATTGATAAAGTTCCGGCCGACGAATATGATATTGCCGTTGACTGGATTGTGACCGAAAAAAGAGTGATCAAGTGTGCGAAATCGCAAATATGATCCTACCAAAGAAGAAAATTGAAACATACAAACAGATGGCAGCACCGAACCCGAATCCCGGGTTCTTTTTATGTAACCTCTAAAATATCTTTAACCCCATTTTTCTATGTCATACATACAGAAACAAGACCCGGCGGTCTATGAAATTCTAATGGGAGAAACTCATCGTCAGGCAGAGGGGATCGAACTTATTCCTTCGGAAAACTATGTTAGCCCGGCAATTTTGGAGGCAAATGGTTCAATTTTTACAAATAAATATTCGGAAGGATACCCGGCAAAACGCTATTATGGAGGACAGAAATTTGTTGATCAAATAGAGCAGCTTGCCATAGAGCGAGCAAAAAAGTTGTTCAACGCGGAGCATGTGAATGTCCAGCCTTATTCCGGAAGCCCGGCAAACAGCGCGGTTTACTTTGCACTTCTGGAATATAAGGACACGGTAATGGGACTCAAGTTGGATCAGGGAGGCCATATCACTCATGGACTGCCAATAAGTTTTTCCGGAAAATTTTATAATTTTGTGCCTTATTTTGTAGACAAAGAAACACACAGAATTGATATGAAAGAGGTGCGCCGAATTGCGCTTGAGTGCAAACCAAAGTTGATTGTGGCTGGTTATACGGCTTATCCTCGCGATATTGATTGGAAGGCTTTCCGCGAAATTTGCGACGAAGTTGGTGCAATTGCAATGGCGGATATTTCGCACATCGCCGGAATGATTGCGGGCAAGCAGTTAAAAAATCCTTTTGATTTTGGATTTGATGTTGTGACGACGACTACGCACAAGACGCTTCGCGGGCCGCGCAGTGCGATGATCATGTGTAAAGAAAAGTATGCGAAGGCTATAGATAAGGCCGTTTTCCCGGGATTACAGGGCGGCCCGCATGACCACACCACTTGTGCAAAGGCTCTTTGTTTTGGAGAAGCTCTAACGCCGGAATTTCAAGAATACGCAGCTCAAATTATTAAAAATGCCAAAAAGCTTGGCGAAGAATTAACAAAACTTGGATGGAAACTTATAACCGGCGGAACAGACAATCACTTGTTACTCGCCGACATGACTCCATTTGGAATTCCGGGAGTTGCAGCTCAAACTGCCTTCGACAAAGCCGAAATCACGCTGAATAAAAACACGGTGCCATATGACATTCGCGGACCTTTTGATCCAAGCGGAATTCGTTTTGGCACGCCGGCTGTTACAACCCGCGGCATGAAAGAACCGGAAATGATTCAAATCGCAAAGTGGATGAATGAAGTTGTGAAAAACCATTCCGACGATGCGGTTTTAGCACGAGTGAAATCCGAAGTCGCGCAGCTTTGCAAAAAGTTCCCGGTGCCGGGGATTGCGATTTAAATATATCTTATACTCATTACAAATGTTAGAAGCTAGAACCTCTACTGACAGGATAGGTTTTGAGAACTTAAAGGCCGATTGTATAAACCCAAGCCTGCTTAGATGTTTTCCAGATGCTCTTTCTCATTCTGATACCAGCTTCAACCCGAATTTTGATAGAGAAGTTACCTCTCTAAGTGATGATGGTGTGTTTGCATTGGCTGCAACGATTGAGAAAGACGTTAATCTTTGTCCTAGAAATCGCGAAAGGCTTAGGCTCACACGGGAATATTGCGAAACTCCCGATGAAACAGGCGTTTTACCTGCACGAGATTCTTATGCACAGTTACTTAGGCAGTTTTTGCAGGATTATCCAATCATTGAGCGGCAAGAATATTTAATTGCGGCAGATGAAAAAAGAAGGGGAATCGAAAGAGAAAAATATCCGAATAGAGCCGATGAGTTTGAGGCTGAAAGAAGGGCGTATTTTTTTAAACGACGAAGACCGGATGTTAGTGAGAAAAATCTTAGAAAATATGCATTCCCACGCATTCTTGACGGAGAAGATTTTAAAGCAAGAATTGACAGGCTAGAAGCAGAATTTGCTCATGATCAAATGAAGCTGGCATACGAGCTCGAAAATCCTCCTGAGCATAAATCAGAAAAGCGTCCTATTGAACCAGACCCGAATCAGGCAAAGTTAGAATTTGAGTCATTGCTACGTGCATTTTTTGCCGGAAAAGTTAGAGTAACTATAAAACTTATGACTGGTTAGTTGGTGCGCGGGACAGGAATTGAACCTGCATGCCCGTAAGGGCGCTACCACCTCAAGGTAGTGCGTCTGCCAGTTTCGCCACCCGCGCATGAGCTGATTATACCCAAGGATGCACTTAAAAACACCTTTAAATTGTGGCACCGGATAGTGGTTGCTCAAAAGGCCTGTTTTATGGTAAAATATATCAATAAAAATAAAACCTAAAACATATGCTAAAAGGAGTAATTTTTGACATGGACGGCACGATCACGCTCACCGAGCAGTTGCATTACAAGTCGTTCAACGAGGTTATTAAAGAACATGGTGTAAATGATTATACTTTTGAAGAACAGATTACAAAGTATGCCGGTTCGGGTTCGGCAAAGACTTTTGAGGCGGTTTTTGCGGCTAGGGGACTCAAGGTCTCTCCGGAAGAAATAGAGAAGTGCGTCGCGAAAAAGAAAGGATTGTATACAAAAATTGTTCAAGAAAGCGAAATTACGGTTGTGGATGGGGTAAAAGAGTTCGTTAAAAAAATTCACGAAGCCGGTTTAAAAAAGATTATTGCGACGGGCAATAGCAATTTGGATATTGTAAGGGATATTTTAAAAAAAGTCGGGCTTTTGGAATATTTCCCTCAAATCATTTCCATAAACGAAGTTGCGAGAGGCAAGCCGTTTCCGGATGTTTTTTTGGAAGCCGCAAAACGCATTGACTGTGTGCCGACAGAATGTGTGATTTTGGAAGATTCGGCAAATGGAATAGAGGCTGCACATGCAGCCGGAATTCGCTCGATCGCGCTTGAAACAACCTTAAAATCGGAGGCTTTGGTTGCCGCAGGCGCAACTTACACAGTTAAAAATTACAATTACATAACCGATGAAATTTTATATGGCAACAAATAAAGATTCAAAATCCGCAGCGCAAAAAACAGAGCAAGCTAAGGCACTCTCATGGTTCGACAAATATCTGCGCTATACGGATTACATTGCCGCGGCGCAGCTTTATCTAAAGGACAATTTCTTGCTAAAGAGGCCGCTCACGAAAGATCACATCAAAGATAGAATTTTGGGTCACTGGGGCACTGTTCCGGGGCTCAGCTTTATTTATGCTCACTGCAGCTATTTAATCAAAAAACACTCGCTCGACATGCTTTATATTGCGGGTCCTGGCCACGGCGCACCGGCAGTTCTTGCAAACGTCTTTGCAGAAGGCGCGATGGGTGATTTTTACGAGCAATACCAAAGAAATCTAAAGGGCATGAGCCAAATTATTAAAGATTTTAGCTGGCCGGGTGGTTTGCCAAGTCACGTCACGCCAATGACTCCGGGTGGAATTTTGGAAGGCGGAGAATTGGGATACAGCCTTTCGACCGCATATGGCGCTGTGATGGATAATCCTAATTTAATTGTCACATGCGTGGTTGGCGACGGCGAAGCGGAAAGCGGGCCACTTGCTGCAGCGTGGCATAGCAATAAGTTTCTAAATGCCAAAGAGTCCGGCGCGGTTTTGCCTATTATTCATGTAAACGGTTACAAAATTTCCGGGCCAACAATTTATGGCACGATGAATGATCGCGAAATGGAAAGCCTTTTCACGGGCTTTGGTTACCAGGTAAAAATTGTAGAGGGCGCGAACATGCATGTAAAAATGATGGAAGCCATGGAGTGGGCATATGGTGAAATAAAAAAGATTCAAAAGAAGGCGCGCAGTGGAGGAAGTGTTCTTTCTCCGCATTGGCCAATGATAGTTTTGCGCAGTTTAAAAGGTTGGGGAGGAATAAAAAATCTGGATGGCAAAAAGGTTGAGGGAAATTTCCGCGCACATGGAATTCCGCTGGGAGATCCAAAAACAAATCCTGAACATTTGAAAGTTTTGGAGCATTGGCTTCGCAGCTATGACATCGCAGGATTAGTAGATAGCAGAGGCTGCCCAAAACCGGAAGTTTTAGAATTTGTGCCGGATGGAAATATGCGCATGGGCAAAAATGCGAATGCGATCGGTGGAAATGTGCGCAAACCGCTCAAATTCCCAGACATGAAGGCCTATGAGGTTTATCTTAAAGGTCACCGTGGCAAGGAATATGCCAGCAACACCGCAGTCGGTGCCGCATTCATTAGAGATATTTTTAAAGAGAATGATGATAATAGAAATTTTAGATTTATGTGTCCGGATGAAACCGATTCAAACAAAATGGGCGCGCTTTTTGAACAGACCGGTCGCGCTTATGTTTGGCCGCTTCATTCTTATGATGAATTTATGTCCACAAATGGCCGTGTGATGGAAATGCTAAGCGAACACACGTTGCAGGGCTGGTTGCAGGGATATTTGATGACAGGTCGCCATGGAATGTTTGCCACTTACGAAGCTTTTGCGATGATTGTCGCGAGCATGGTGGATCAATATGCCAAATTTATAAAGCAGGCTTCAAAAGTGCCTTGGAGAAAACCTCTTTCTTGCCTTAATTATTTATTGACCAGTTTGGGCTGGAGGCAGGAACACAATGGTTTTTCTCATCAAAATCCGGGTTTTGTTAGCGCGGTTCTGGAAAAGCACGGCGAATTTTCTAGCGTTTATTTTCCTGCGGATGCAAACAGCTTTTTGGTGACGCTGGAAGATTGCTTTAAACGCAAAGATGCCATAAACGTGATGGTTGTTGGCAAAACTCCACTGCCACAATGGCTAACTTTGGATGAAGCAAAGAAGCAAAATAAAAAAGGTGCAGGCGTTTGGGAATGGGCACATAAAGGAAGTGCAGACCCGGATGTTGTCATTTCTTCAGCAGGCGATTATATGACTGTGGAGGCAATGGCGGCGATTACAATTCTCAAAAAAATGGTGCCGGAATTAAATTTACGCTATGTAAATGTTTCCGAGCTAACAAGTTTGGGAATTGGGGATGAAAGATGCCCGATGGGCCTTGGTAATAAGGATTTTGAAAAAATGTTTACCGCGGACAAGCCGATTATTTTTAATTTTCATGGCTACCCGGGAGTAATTAATAAATTGATTTTTGGGCATCCTCATGCGGAAAGATTCTCGGTGCACGGTTACAGCGAAGAGGGGACAACTACAACGCCTTTCGACATGCATGTTCGCAACAAAACGAGCCGATTTCATTTGGCGATTGATGCGATTCAAAAAGGCGCGGAGGTAAATGAAGCAGTTGCCAAGAAGGCGCCAAAATTAATAAAAACTCTGGAAGATAAACTTCTAAAACATCAGAAATACATCCGCAAATATGGTAAGGATATGGATGAAATTGATGAGTGGAGGTGGGAGTGAAGTATGTATATTGTTATTTAATATCACCCATATGTTCGGAATTGGCTCAAAGCAACAATTAGCAGAGGCGGGGGAAAGAGAAGCCGCTATGCAAAAAAGAATATCAGCACTGGAAGCTCAAGTGAAAGAGCTCACTGATGAACTTACTCCTCTTAGAGAGGAAAAAGCAGCTCGTGTAGCTCGGCAGCAAGCTGAGACTGCCGCTGCCACCTTAAAAGCAGCCTCTGCCGAAAAAGAAGATTCGCCTGCATTTTTAATTCAGAAAATTAAAGACTTAAACCCTGATACTTTTCCTTCCAAAGAAGCGGCTCGTGAAGCATTTACAGCAATGATTGTGCACTATTGGAATACCGTTAAGCCGCAAGAGAATAAAGGTACTATTGATGATAAGGGGTTGGGTTCTCAACCTTTATCGTCTGGACTCAATTATGTAAGAATATCTGATAATTTTTATGCCCCTGGTGAGGTTGATAACCCAAGAGTGAATTCTGTCATCGTACTGCCAGATTTTCATAGTTGTCCCGCGGATTTCAATGAAATATATGAAAGTAAGAGACCAGCGAATCAGAGTCAATATGATCAATTAGAGGAGATTTTAACTCCGGCTACATGCAGCAGAAAAGTAGTTGAAACTACGATCCAGTTAAATCTGACCAGACCTGCAATAGCAAGGGCTGGTGGTTTAGTACGTGGAACTTGCAAGTAGGGGGTAGGTGGGCTTAATCTAGGCGCAATCGGCTGATTGTGAACAAAAAGTTTGTTCAATGTGTTTGTTTTGGTACTGTATTGTTGAGAGCCAGATGGCTTCCTTGAGCCAAAATATCGACCAAAAAGTCTGCACGTGCAGACTTTTGTATTCTTGTGTATTCAGTATTATTTTGCCAATCAGGTATTGACATTTATTAAATAACCTGTTTAAATAGGCTCTTATTAGTAAAACAGTTAAATTATGTTCGGATTAGTTCCAAAGCAACAATTAGCAGAGGCGGGGGAAAGAGAAGCCGCTCTAAAAGCACAAGTAGCAGCACTGGAAGCTAAAGTGGCGGAGCTCACTGCTAAACTGAAGCCTCTTGAAGAGGCAGAAGCAACTCGTGTAGCTCAGCAGCAAGCTGAGACTGCCGCTGCCGCCTTAAAAGCAGCGGCTGCCGCAGAAGAAAATTCACCTGAATCTTTAATAAAAGCGATTGCGAGCTTAAATCCTGATACTTTTCCTTCCAAAGAAGCGGCTCGCGCAAAATTCACAGAACTAGTTGTGCAGTATTGGAATACCGTTAAGCCGGAGATGGGGATAGGGGCTGATAATGCGAAAATTTTTGATGGTGCGGGATTAAATAGTAGAACTTTGCCTTATTATAAGGGGGGATTCCTTTATGTCACAATCCCGGACTCTTTTTATGACCCCACTGATGAGCCTGCCGACAAAAGAGAATGTAATCTCATATTGAGATGTTTTGGTGGTACCGTTTTCGATGCGGAGCCAATATATACACATGATGAAAAGATGCCAGCTAGGGCTAGATTTTCACAGACATCCCGAATTATAACGCCAGCTAAATGTAGAAATCAGATAATTGAATTTATTTTTAGTGAGAGGGGCTTATCCAAGCCTGACTTTATCCGCGCAGGTGGAGTTCCTGGGGCTTGCGAGTAGGGGGTAGATGGGCTTAGGCTAAACGCAATCGGCCAATTGTGAACAAAAAGTTTGTTCAATGTGTTTGTTTTGGTACTGTATTGTTGAGAGTCAGATGGCTTTCTTGAGCCAAAATATCGACCAAAAAGTCTGCACGTGCAGACTTTTGTATTTTGCCAAATCAGAATTTATGCACTTTGTAATTTTTTTTCAAACACAGCCGCGGAGGTACCGATAACGACAGAAATAAACATAATCAAAAGACCCATAAAAACACCGCCCGCAATGTCATCGCCGGGCCGAACTATAAACAGGTAGGCTTCTGCGGCTGCAACAAAAGCGACAAGGGCTATCGCGCAGTATTTTATAGTCCGCAAAGCTTTCACGGAATTTGGTGAGAATACTTTATTTTGCCCGATATATCCGAGTAACCTAAATGCTTGATAGAGCGCCACAAAAAACGGAATAGACCCTATATACGCATATGCTAAAAAGGGATCGTTGAAGTAAATCTCAAAGAGCGTGGCATTCACATTCCTGCCCTCAATGTGGGGTTCCCAAAGCATAAAGGCAAGAGCGCCAATGCCAATGAGCACAATTACTACCTGTAGAAATATCGTTGAACCGCGTTTCATAAATTTTGGTGCCCTGGGCGAGACTCGAACTCGCAATCCTTTCGGAATACGCTCCTGAAGCGTACGCGTATACCAATTCCGCCACCAGGGCAGGTTAACCGCGCCCATTATACATTACACATTTATTTCCATTTAATAGAACAGCCCATGGAAGGTTTTTGGGTCTGCGATGGTTTTTGCCCGTGCAGCAGAGCTTCCACAGCCTGCGCCAGTTCGCGCTCTTTAACTTTTGCGGGTTCTTGCCAGTTATCATCAATCCGCCCGTGATAGGCCAAACGTTGCTCTGAATCATAAACAAAAATATCCGGAGTGCAAACCGCACCATAGGCTTTTGCAGTTTGTTGAGATTCATCGCGCAAATATGGAAAATTTTGGCCACGACTTGCCGCATACTCCTTCATTTTCTCAAATCCATCTTCCGGATAATTACTAGAATCATTGGAATTTATTCCCACAAATTCCGCGCCAGCCGCGGAAAATTCACTTTGCATAGAAATCAATCTGTCCCAAATTGCCTGAACATAAGGGCAATGATTACACATAAAAACAATCACCAGCGCACGCTTGCCTTTAAAATCCGCAAGGGAATAGGTTTTGCCATCTATGCCCGGAAGCGAAAAATCCGGCGCCGCAGCCCCAAAAGGAATTGTTTGTGAGTATGTAAGAGCCATCTGGCGTTATTTTATCATATTGTCATTTTGGTACCGGTATGGTAAAAAAGACACATTGAACGGTTAAATATGGGTGCTTAGCTCAGTTGGTTAGAGCGTCTCGTTTACACCGAGAAGGCCAGGGGTTCGAATCCCTTAGCACCCACCAGAATTCTTATTTAAGGGCATCTGCAATTTTTTCATGAGTTTCTACTATTTGTTCGCTTGCTGGGGCTAAAATCTCGACTGAATATCTTACATACGAGAGTTTATCCCATCCTTCTTCTTTATAAGCTGCTGCCATAGATTCATATTCTTGATATCTTTTTGAGCCAGGCTCGCCTTTGGTAGTCATCATGCGTAAATCCATGGGATTATCTTGCTCTTTTTCTCCGTTATATCCTCTCCATAGTTTTGCTCCTTGGACTAATTCAATTTTGTATTTGAATTGTCTTTCTTTACTCTGAAGTTGTTTTAATCGGTCTTCAAATTCATAATTTCCAGATTCACCAACTCTTGAATAGGCTACTCCAACAATGGCATCCCCTGGCGAAGCATGATTTAGTGATGCTTGTATGAAAGCCATAGTTTTTTCCAAGCCGTCGCTTCCACCGTCACGACAAACTTCCAAATCGCGTGCTGGTGTTGTGAGTGCAAAAGGTGCGTTACCAAAGTAAATAGTTTCTCCTGGCTTTTTGGCTTCATCTGGCAAATTTCTAAAACCATCGCAAAGGACATCTGCTTGATGATATTGCACACCTGAATCGTTAATTGATGAATTTGCTTTTGCAAGGGCAATAGCTCTAGGGTTAATGTCCACAGCATTAATTGGGGATCCCGGCTTTAATGACTTTGAATTTCTAAGTTTTATTCCACAATGACCTGCCCCGGCAAAACATTCTATGGCTGCATCAAATTTTCTTCCAGGGAAGAAATGATCTACTGCATGGATAATATCATTTGATTCTCCATGATAAGGATAAACAGGTTCTTCTCCTGGTTGAGCAATATCTTTCAAAAAAAACATTTCTGGAAGATTGCCGATCTCTGCATAGTCTGGTTCGTACTGTAGCCTGTCATCTAACTCGTCTATGAAGCTTGCTGAGTGAGTAACAACTGGTCTTGTTAAATCTCCTGATTCACCAATGAAGCCAATCTCTCTGAGCTTTTCTGCGTGTGCTTCTAGTTTCTCTGCTAGTGATTGTTGTTTAACCTGATCCATAAAGTATGGTTTAGTTACAAAGAGATTACCTTAACAGTAAAAAATAATTATGTAAACCCTCAATAAGCGTGTTCCTTTTTTAAGGCGAACAAATTCCTTAGCACCAACCACTCTTTATCTTTTTGAATATATAATTTCTATTGCTCTGGAAACGTATTTCATAGCCTCTTCTTCTCCACCATTTTCTATCTCGTCTAAATGCTCATTGAATTCATCGGCTAATGAGTCAAAGGCGGCAACTGCCAAAAGGTCGCTTCTTTTCATAAGTTCATCTGCTGAGCCCGGATTAACTCTCCTGTAATGTGCCTCATAATGTTCTACAGGTTTAAGTTTTCCAAGGGTGAATGGTATGCCTAGTCGTGCACAATCTGCTTTGCACTGAAACCAAAAACTAAAATGCCATAAATTGAAAGAATCTTCTGTTAGTTTTGCGCCACGAGCAAATCCCGCTTGTTCAGCTAAATTTAACTTACTTGGTTCTGGGCTGTCGTCGACTTCTTCTAGACTCACAGTTTTGATGTTAAAAAACTAAAGCATTCTCCTTAATATCCCTGCATCAACTGGACCCTCGCGCATAATTGCGTGATTATCTATCCAAATCCCTCCCAACATTAGCTGAAATATTGCCATTTGAACTCTCTCTCGAAAGTCATCTGGAATCTTCGCAGGACACCCACCAGGACTAAATTCATCCATAAACATTATTTCTCTCTTATATGCCTCTACCCTTGCTCCCGCAAGTATCGGAGACATTTTGCATAAAAGTGGTTTTTGCTTTTTAGGAAATCTACATCCTCTTTTAGGATCTAAGCAATTTAAAACTCTACCATTTATTATTTGAATGCCAGCCGGAATTTCTTCGGTCTCTTCCTCTGGAAATATGATTGAACCATCTTTACAGCAACGTCCACATTCCGTATGAGCTTGCTTTTGGCAAGATTTAAACTTTCCATCGTCCATTATTTTATGAGCGTTGTGGAGTGCCATCACTCTACTAATTCTTCTTACCGGTATTATTATTTCTTCCATACGCCAGGTATTCTATAACTTAAAAGGCACTTTAGTCAAAATTTTTATTGTTAATAACTTTACCCAAAAAAAAACGGCCCCCTTACGGGAGCCGTCTTAAATTTACTTTATTATTTTACCTTTACCCTTACGCCGTAGGCTGCTGCGCCTTTAACCCATACGCATCGCGGCCAACTCTTTCGAAAACAGGTTTGTTCTTTAGATTTAGAAGAATTGTAATTCTCTTTACCTGTCTGCGTTTTAGAACCTCGCCAATGATTTGTTCTCTTTCCAGTGGGCCTTTTTCTTTTAGAATAGAGCTGATTACATCGGCAACTGTGCCATCGTCATAACCCCATTTGCGTAGAGCATAAATTCCACGGCCAATTAGAACGAAGGAATTGTCGCGGATTAATTCATTGTGAACAGCTTGAACATTGATGATTTTTTTGTCGAAGCGACCTTCTGTAATTCTGTTGGCAATTTCTACGTAGTGCAATGGTTTTTGTAATTCATTCAAGATGAAAAGGATCTTGTCGCGGAGAGTGCGAGGATTGATGTGCCTCCAGTTCGCAAGGCCGATACCTTTCTTTGTAACCTTGAGTCTGCGGTCCAATTCAATACAAGAAAGCGCAAACTGCTTGCTCCATTTTTTGCCAGTCTTTGTCTCCAGTCCGGCAAGAAGTGCATCTGCAGGTTCAATCTCTTTTTTGTCCTGTAAATAATTGATTGCCTGTTCGCATAAGCTGTTAATCTCTTTCTTTTCGATTGTTCTTAGTTTGAAGTATGGGAAGAAATTGATTGTGTTTGGCACTTTTTCCAAGCTTGCATCGAGCTCCAATGAAAGCTTGATAGCAGAAACATCCACACTCTTTGGATCATTTAATAAGCTCAAAATTTCGCTTGCCAGCTTGTCTTCCAAAGCAACACCCTCATATTTTTGAATGATTGTTTTGCCGTATTGATTAAAAATGTGGAGTTTTGTGTTGGCCACATTGCGGGAAAGCTTCTTTAATGCGTTTTTCTCAATTTGTCGGATGCGTTCGCGTGTTACGCCAAATTCCTTTCCAATCTTCTCCAATGTCGCGTGAGATTTCTCATTTAAGCAATAGCGGTTCTCTATAATGTGTTTTTCCTTTGGAGATAAAAGGATCAAAAGGTTGTTAATTAATTCCTTTATTTCGGGCAAGGTTGCTATGACCGGTGAGATATCTTGCGTCATATTTTATTTGGGTTATGGATATTTAGAATCATCGTACCAGTTCTTGTGTCATAGTCAAATTCCAGTACGCGTATGCAGCAGGACTTTGCGCATGGCTTTGCAAAAAGGAAAACGATTGTAGTCGTTTAATACTAACAACATCAATGCGATTTATAACAATTTATTTTAGAAGCGATTTTGTGATTTTTTTGCTCAATTCCACGGCCGGTTGGTTGAATGCGTTGATTTGGAATAACTGGCCTAAAAAGGCTATTTTAAGCTCAAAAAGGAAGAAAAGTTCGCCCAAAACTTCGGGCGAAAGTTGGTCAAATAAAATCTCCGCAAATGGTTTTTTATTCTTCAAAAATGCACGTCTTACGCCCTCGTATTCCGCGTCAAAAAGATCCTTTAATGTGTAGCTTTCTGTCGCGATTTTCTCATCAAATTTCGTGTTGTCAGTTTTTATCGAAAGGAAAAATTTGTCGTCCGGACCGTCCAAAAATAGTTGCAATTGTGAGTGCTGATCTTTTACTCCCATCGCTTTTGTTGGCGTTATTCCGATTTTTTTTGTCTTGCCCAAACTTTCTGCAACAAGCTGAATCCACCAATCAGAAAAATGTTCCAACGCTTCGCAGTAGGGGAATATCACAGAAATGTTTTTGCCACCTTTAAAGTGCAAATATTGATAAATGGCTAGTTTAAAGGCTGCAGCCCACGAAGTCTTTTGCGCGCCTTTTAATATTTTTGCTACGTCGACGCCACAAAGTGCCAGTGGAAGTAAGCCAACCACCGAAAGCACAGAGAATCTCCCAGAGATTTCTTTTGGGGAATTAATAATCGGAATTTTATTTTTTTGCGCGAATTTTGCGAGTTCGCCGGTAGGATTGTCGCTTATTGCAATAAAATTCTTGGCCGATTTAATCTTTGCGAAAAGAATTTTGGAAAGTGTGAGAGCTTCTATTGTTTCTCCGGACTTGCTGGTTAAAACGAACAGGGATTTTTTTAGATTTATTGCCGCGAGTTTTTCTTTTACAAAGTCCGGATCAATGTTGTCTAAAAATAGCAGCTTTTTGTTGCCAAGGGCTTGCGCTGCGGCTTTTGAGCCCAGGCTGGAGCCTCCCATTCCTACAACTACAACGTTTTTGAATGATTTGGCTTTGATGTTCTTTAGAAAATCAACAGACTGCCAAGGCAAATCCACAAATGGCATTTTTAAAACCTCACCTCTGAATTCTTCAAACCTCACATTTAATTTTCCAAACTCATTTAGAAAATCTTTTGGATGCGGTGAAAATTTAATATTAAGCATAGTGGAGCCACCTTAAATGTTTTGCAGGAAATATTTAATAACCGATTCTTCGCCTTGAACTTCTGCGGGAATTTTTTTGAGTCCCTGAATAACGTGGTGCCTGTGGTAGCCCAAAGAAACGAGCGCCTGAATAATTTCTTCGCTCCTTTCTTGTGCGCCCGGTTCGCTGTCTTCTTCTATAATTTCTTCTTTAATTTTGCCTTGTAGATCAACAATAATGCGCTCTGCGGTTTTGCGGCCAATGCCTGGGA
>Ga0172379_10005159_pt1 | contig 18503 bp, 16 predicted proteins | sample GrowelOW334metaG_FD_119756 | JGI IMG/M metagenome (GOLD analysis project Ga0172379, IMG submission 119756) | Groundwater microbial communities from an aquifer near a municipal landfill in Southern Ontario, Canada - Groundwater well OW334 metaG | ecosystem: Environmental > Aquatic > Deep...
GAAAGTTGATCTGCAATACATCCATGAGCTGGGCCGGCTCGCTCGCCATGGGATCGAGGAAAATCGTCCCCATCACCGTTGGTGACAGATAGAGAACGGCGGCATTCACCGAGGACATCCCCATGCCCATGGGGATCATGATCAGCGGCTCCAGCGTTCCTTTGGCGCCCAGATAGACAAAGGCGATGCCCAGGAGGATCAATACGATCCTCGCCACGACGATGGCAGGATCGGATGCCACCATCGTGGCGATGCCCTGGAAAATATACAGAATATCGATCTCGGGCATGTCAGGAGGCCTTTCCCGAGGGGACGTCCGCCGGCTTGGCGGTCGCGTTCGCCGGCTCTCCGGCGGCGCTTTGCCGGCGGATGCCGGCATGCACCAGTTTGATCATCCACGCCACCCCCATGGAGATCAACGCCGCCAGCGCGTAGACCACCAGCATCAGCTTGACCGAGCCCAAGAAGTCTTCCAATTTCCTCTCCTCCGCAATTCCGTCGTCCCGCTCACCACGATCCGGCTGGCGGACCTGGCTTGCGCGCGCGCGGATGCCAGCTCCCCAGGATCGGGCACTAATCGATGATCAACAATACCTGGTTGGACTCGACCGTGGCGCCGAGGGAGGTCCTGATCTCCGATACCTTGCCGTCGGAGGGAGCGAATATCGGGTTTTCCATTTTCAGTGCTTCCAGGACCATCAGTTCATCTTCGCACTGGACCTGGTCTCCGACTTTGCACAACACGGCGATTATCTTGCCCGACATGGGCGCGGTCACTTCGACAGCCATCAGAATTCTCCTTTTTCAATCGACCTGCTTGGGAACCGGTGCTAGCATCCGGTTGCAACGATTCTATTCCAGTTTGCCTCAGTTGAAGGCGGCGATACCCGTTTGCGCCCTGCCCAGAATCAAGGCGTGGATGTCGTGGGTGCCCTCATAAGTGTTCACCACTTCCAGGTTGACCAAGTGCCGGATCACGCCGAATTCATCGGACATGCCGTTGCCGCCCAGCATGTCGCGCGCCAGCCGGGCGACGTCGAGCGCCTTGCCGCAAGAATTGCGTTTCATGATCGAGGTGATCTCGACCGCGGCCGTGCCCTCTTCCTTCATCCGCCCCAGTCGTAAACAGCCTTGCAGGCCCAGGGTGATTTCGGTCTGCATGTCGGCGAGTTTCTTCTGGATCAGTTGATTGGCGGCCAGCGGCCGGCCGAACTGCTTGCGATCCAGCACATACTGGAGCGCGGCATGCCAGCAGGATTCGGCGGCGCCGAGGGCGCCCCAGGCGATGCCGAAGCGCGCCGAATCCAGCGCGGTGAACGGTCCCTTGAGTCCGGTTACGCCGGGCAGAAGATTTTCTTCCGGGACGAATACCTCGTCCATGACGATCTCGCCGGTGATCGAGGCACGCAGGCCGACCTTGCCGTGGATCGCCGGCGCCGAGAGCCCTGGCATGCCCTTCTCAAGGATGAAGCCGCGGATCACGTCGTCTTCCGTCTTGGCCCAGACCACGAAGATATCGGCAATCGGGCTGTTGGTGATCCACATCTTGGCGCCGGACAAGGTGTAACCGCCGGACACCGCTTTCGCGCGGGTGATCATGCTGCCCGGATCGGAGCCATGATTCGGCTCGGTCAGGCCGAAGCAGCCGATCAGTTCACCGCTCGCCAACCGGGGCAGGTACTTCTTGCGCTGTGGCTCCGAACCGAACTTGTAGATCGGCAGCATCACCAGCGAGGATTGCACACTCATCATCGAGCGGTAGCCCGAGTCGACGCGCTCGACTTCACGGGCGATCAGGCCATAGCAGACATAATTGAGTCCGGCCCCGCCATATTCCGCCGGGATGGTCGCGCCGAGCAGACCGAGTTCGCCCATTTCGCGGAAAATCGCCGGGTCGCTGCGCTCGTGGCGGAAAGCCTCCAGCACCCGCGGCGCCAGGCGGTCCTGGCAGTAACGCTCGGCCGTCTGGCGGACCATCCGCTCTTCGTCGCTGAGTTGCTGCTCCAGCAACAGCGGATCACTCCAGTTGAACGTGGCCTTGTTTACGTCTGCCTTCATGCCTATCTCCGTTTATGCCGCGGCAAAGCCGAAGCGTTCCGGAAGGATGATAGGAGCCGGAACGCCGAGCGGCAAACGAATAATTGGTATGAGCTTGTGCGTTTTGCGCACAACCACGGCCAGCGGCGTCTACAATGCCTCATCACCGTAGCCGGAGCCCCAGCCATGCGCAGAAAGATTCCCAACACCTGGGCCTTGACGGCCTTCGAGGCCGCCGCACGCCATGCCAGCTTCACCAAGGCCGCGCGCGAGCTGGCATTGACGCAGAGCGCCATCTGCCGCCAGATCGCCGGGCTCGAAGACTTTCTCGGCGTCAAGCTGTTTCTCCGCTCCAAGCGCGGCGTGTCCCTCACCGAAGCCGGCCAGACATACAGCCGCCAGGTGTCGCTGCGGCTCGACGCGGTGGAGCGCGACACCCTGGAACTGATGGCGCGGCGCGGTCTCGGCGGCACCCTGGAGCTGGCGACGGTGCCGACCTTCGCCACGCGCTGGCTGCTGCCCCGGTTGGCCGGCTTTCAACGCACCTATCCCGACATCACCATCAATCTCAACACCAGCACCCGCCCGTTCCTGTTCGATGAAACCCACTTCGACGCCGCCATCTATTTCGGCGATGCCAGTTGGCCGGGTACCGAGGCGCGTCCGCTGATGAAAGAGGAACTGGTGCCGGTTTGCAGCCCACGGCTGATCGCGCCACGCAGGAAACTCAAGCCCGAAGAAATCCGCCGCTACCCGTTGCTGCAACAATCCACGCGTCCCTATGCCTGGCGCCAATGGTTCGAGTCGCTGGGATTGAGTATCGAAGGCGACATGACCGGGCCGCGCTACGAATTGTTCTCCATGTTGAGCCAGGCGGCCATCCACGAAATGGGCGTTGCCCTGATCCCGCGCTTCCTGGTCGAAGACGAACTGAACTCGGGGCTGTTGATGGTGCCGGTGAAGCACACTTATGTCAGCGAAAAGTCGTATTTCTTCATCTACCCCGAGCACAAGGCCGAAAGCACGGTGCTCGCGCAATTCCGCGACTGGTTGGAAGCCGAAACCGAACTCTATCGCCGGCAGGCGCGACTCGGCTGAAAGCTTCAGTCGCTTCGAGGGAAAGCCGCAGTCGCGTACTACCGTTCGTCCGGTTTTGGCGTGATGCTTGCTTAGAAGATCGCATGCGCCCCGCCATGTTGAAAATTCTGGTCATCGATGAATCGCGCAGCCGCGCCGGAGAAATCTGCGCCGCCTTGGCATTAGCAGGGCACCAGGTGGTGGCGGTACTGGCCGAGTCCGCCGACCTGAGCGCGGAAGTGGCACGCATCGGGCCGGACATCATCCTGATCGATACCGAGGCGCCATCGCGCGACACCCTGGAGCATCTCGCCGCGATGCATCGCGATATGCCGCGACCGGTGGTGATATTCGCCCAGGCCTCCGACGATGCGACCATCCGCAAGGCCATCGGCGCGGGTGTCGCCGCCTATGTCGTCGATGGCCTGGAGCCGGGCCGCATCAAGCCGGTGATCGAAGTCGCCATCGCCCGCTTCGAGGCACACCAGGCGCTGCGGCAAGAGCTCAGCGCGGCGACGCAAAAACTATCCGAACGCAAGCTGGTCGAGCGGGCCAAGGGCATCCTGATGAAAAGCCGCGGCATCGATGAAGAAGCCGCCTATGCCAGCCTGCGTCGCCTGGCCATGGACCGCAGCCAGCCCCTGGCGCAAACGGCGAAAGATGTCGTCGACATGGCAAAGCTCCTTCTCTAAGTTTCGCCCTCATCTTGTGCAGTTATTGAAAAATCGCACCGCAACAGGGCGCATCGGTTGCGCCTCGCCTCATCCTGCCACGGCCCAACGCCACGCCTAAGTCATTCAAATAGAAAGTGTATGTTGCGCCGCAACAGCTCTGGCATCCAAATTGCTGATACATCCTCGTGGCCGGGGCAAAGACGTTCCGGCAGCAGACAAAGGCGTCCGTGTTCGACATTGCGAATTGCGATGTTGCATGCGTGACGCATTTTTTTTATCCGCGCCAGGAGAATCAGCATGGGCAACAACGACTTCACCCCCGACACTCGTGATCACAACGACCTTGGCCGCCGCGAATTCATCCGCCGTTCGATGCTGCTCGGCGGCGCCGCGCTGGCGGCGGGCTCCGGTCTGATGCCGGGCGGCGGCGCCTGGGCCGCCGGCTCCGATGCGCCGGAGAAGAAGGAAGTCCGCATCGGCTTCATCCCGCTCACCGATTGCGCCTCGGTGGTGATGGCGGCGGTGAACAAATTTGACGAGAAATACGGCATCAAGATCATTCCGAGCAAGGAAGCCTCCTGGGCCTCGGTGCGCGACAAGCTGGTGAATGGCGAGCTCGACGCCGCCCACGTCCTCTACGGCCTGATCTACGGCGTGCAAATGGGCATCGGCGGGCCGAAGAGGGACATGAACGTGCTGATGAACCTCAACCACAACGGCCAGGCCATCACGCTTTCCAACCAACTCAGGGACAAGGGCGCGACCGATGGGGCCAGCCTGAAGAAGCTGATCGCCCGGAAAGAGCGCGAATACACCTTCGCCCACACCTTCCCCACCGGCACCCACGCCATGTGGCTGTACTACTGGCTGGCGGCCAACGACATTCACCCGCTCCAGGACGTCAAAAGCATTACCGTGCCGCCGCCGCAAATGGTGGCCAATATGCGCGTCGGCAACATGGACGGCTATTGCGTCGGCGAGCCCTGGGGCAACCGCGCCATCATCGACAAGATCGGATTCACCGCCGTCACCACCCAGGACATCTGGGTGGATCACCCGGAAAAGGTGCTCGGCACCACCGCGGAATTTACCCAGAAGAATCCGAACACGGCGCGTGCCATGATCGCCGCGATCCTCGATGCCGGCCGCTGGATCGATGCCTCGCTGGGCAACAAACAGAAGACCGCCGAGACCATCGCCCAGAAGTCGTATGTCAACACCGATACCGACGTCATCGTCGCCCGCATGCTGGGCCGTTACGAAAACGGCATCGGCAAAACCTGGGACGACAAGAACCACATGAAATTCTTCAACGATGGCGCGGTGAACTTTCCCTATCTCAGCGACGGCATGTGGTTCCTGACGCAGCACAAGCGCTGGGGGCTGCTCAAGGACGATCCGGATTACCTGGCGGTGGCGAAGAAGGTCAATCGCATCGATCTCTACAAGCAGGGTGCCAGCGCCGCCGGCGCCAGCCTGCCGAAAAGCGAGATACGCAGCCACAAAATGATCGACGGCGTGGTGTGGGACGGCAAGGATCCGAAGAAATACGCCGGTGGATTCAAAGTCAAAGTCTGAACATGAAACAGGAGGATGCCATGCATGCGATCACAGTAGATGACCTGGCTTTGAATCCTCCCGCGGCCACGCGGACAGAACAAGAATTGCCGACGGCAGTGGTCGTAACGCTCGGCCAAACGGCGGCGCCGCCACCTGCCGCCGCCGCCGCCACGCCGGTGCCCAGCCGTTTGCGGCCGTTGCTCCAGAAGGTCGCGCGCGAACTGGCGCCGGTGCTACTCGGCATCCTGCTGCTGGTCGGCTTCTGGCATCTGGCGACGCTGAAGGGCGGCAGCCTGCCGGGGCCGTTGAAGACCTGGGAGGCAGCTGAGAAGCTGTTCGCCGATCCGTTTTATCGCAACGGTCCCAACGACCAGGGCATAGGCTGGAACGTGCTGTCCTCCCTGAAACGCGTCGCCGTCGGCTTCGGCATCGCGGCGCTGGTGGGTATCCCGGCGGGCTTCATGATCGGCCGCTTCAAGTTCCTCGCCGGCATGCTCAACCCGCTGATCAGCCTGTTGCGGCCGGTATCGCCGCTGGCCTGGCTGCCGATCGGCCTGCTGGTGTTCCACAAGGCCGACCCGGCGGCGACCTGGACCATTTTCATATGCTCCATCTGGCCGATGATCCTCAACACCGCACAAGGCGTGCAACGCATCCCCCAGGATTATTTGAACGTGGCGCGAGTACTCAATCTGTCGGAGTGGAAAGTGTTCACCAAGATTCTCTTTCCCGCCGTGCTGCCCTATATGCTCACCGGCATCCGCCTGTCCATCGGCACCGCCTGGCTGGTCATCGTCGCCGCGGAGATGCTCACCGGCGGCGTCGGCATCGGCTTCTGGGTGTGGGACGAATGGAACAACCTGAAGGTCGAGCACATCATCATCGCCATCTTCGTCATCGGCATCGTCGGCCTGCTCCTGGAACAGGCGCTGATCCTGATCGCGCGGCGCTTCACCCACGACAATGCTTGAACGGAGACAGATCATGACCACCAGCATGGGCAGCAAGAAGATCCTCCAGATCGAAAACGCCGCCATGGCCTTCGACACCAAGCAGGGCCGCTATACGGCGCTGCGCGACATCGACCTGACCATCCGCGAAGGCGAGTTCGTCACCCTGATCGGCCACTCCGGCTGCGGCAAGTCGACCCTGCTCAACCTGATCGCCGGGCTGACCCTGCCTACCGCCGGACTGCTGCTCTGCGATGGCCGCGAGATCGGCGGACCGGGGCCGGAACGCGCGGTGGTATTCCAGAATCACTCACTGCTGCCTTGGCTGACCTGTTTCGACAACGTCTACCTGGGTGTCGAGCGGGTCTTCGGCCGCAAGGAAGGTGCGTCGAAATTGAAACGGCGCACCGAGGACGCACTGGCCTTGGTCGGTCTGACGCATGCCTTGACCAAGTTTCCCAACGAAATTTCCGGCGGTATGAAGCAGCGCGTCGGCATCGCGCGCGCCCTGGCCATGCAGCCCAAGATCCTGCTGATGGACGAGCCTTTTGGCGCGCTCGATGCCTTGACCCGCGCCAATCTCCAGGACGAGTTGATGCGTATCGTCGCCGAAACCGGCGCCACCACGGTGATGGTTACCCACGATGTCGACGAGGCGGTGCTGCTCTCCGACCGCGTGGTGATGCTCACCAACGGCCCTGCCGCGGTGATCGGCGAAGTCCTCGAGGTCGGGCTGCCGCGCCCACGCCAGCGACTGGCCCTGGCGCACGACCCGGTCTACACCGAGTGCCGCGCAGCGATACTTGAGTTCCTCTATCACAAGCAACTCAAGCAGGCAGCCTGAAGAGGCCACATCATGAAGAAGCAAAAGTTGGTGGTGGTCGGCAACGGCATGGCGGGCATGCGCACCGTCGAGGAACTACTCAAGCTCGCCCCCGACCTGTATGACGTCACCGTGTTCGGCGCCGAGCCGCACGGCAACTACAACCGCATCCTGCTGTCGCCGGTGCTAGCCGGCGAGATGAACCTCGCCGACATCGTGCTCAACGACCTGGACTGGTATCGCGACAACCACATCGTGCTGCATGCCGGCAAGACGGTCACCAAGATCGACCGCGTCGCCCGCAAGGTGATCGCCGCCGACGGCACCGAGGCGGAGTACGACCGCGTGCTGCTGGCCACCGGCTCGACGCCTTTCATCCTGCCCATCCCAGGCAGCGACCTGCCCGGTGTGGTGGCCTATCGCGACATTGCCGATACCGAGGCGATGATAGCCGCGGCGGCCAGTTACAAGCACGCCGTGGTTATCGGCGCCGGCCTGCTCGGCCTGGAGGCGGCCAACGGCCTGCGGCTGCGCGGCATGAACGTGACTGTTGTGCATCTCGCCGACTGGATCATGGAGCGTCAGCTCGACAAGACCGCCGCCGACATGCTCCAGGCCTCGTTGGAAGCGCGCGGCCTGAACTTCCTGCTGTCGAAACAAAGCGAGGCGTTGATCGAGAAAAATGGTCGCGTAGGCGCGTTGCGCCTCAAGGACGGCATCGAGATCGCCGCCGATCTGGTGGTCATGGCCGCCGGCATCAAGCCCAATACGCGACTCGCGGAGTCGGCCAAGCTGCATTGCCAACGAGGCATCGTCGTCAGCGACACCATGCAGACCTACGACCCACGCATCTATGCGGTCGGCGAATGCGTCAATCATCGCGGCACGGTGTATGGCCTGGTGGCACCCTTGTTCGAGCAGGCCAAGGTGTGCGCCAATCATCTCGCCACCTTCGGCATCGCCCGCTACGTTGGCTCGTCGACTTCGACCAAGCTCAAAGTCACCGGCATCGACGTGTTCTCGGCCGGCTCGTTCATGGGCGGCGGCGACACCGAGGAAATCCTGCTGCACGACCGCGCCGGCGGCGTCTACAAGAAGCTGGTGGTCTCCGGCGACAAACTGGTCGGCGCCATGCTGGTCGGCGACACGGCGGATGGTTCCTGGTATTTCCGCCTGATCAAGGACGAGGCGCCGATCGGTGAATTGCGCGACCGCCTGATGTTCGGCGAAAGCGCACTCGGCCACGGCGGCCTCGGCGAAGGCGGCCATGGCGGCGGCCACAATGCCGCGGCGCTGCCCGACACGGCTCAGATCTGCGGCTGCAACGGCGTTTGCAAAGGCGAAATCGTCAAGGCGATCCGCGAACAGGGCTTGTTCACCCTCGACGAGGTGAGGAAACACACCAAGGCCTCGTCGAGCTGCGGCTCCTGCACCGGCCTGGTCGAACAGATCCTGGCGTCGACCCTGGGCGGCGCCTACAAGCCGTCGTCAGTCGCCGACAAACCGCTGTGCGGCTGCACAGACCACACCCACGCCACGGTGCGCAAAGCCATCCGCGAGCGCAAGCTCCTGACCATACCCGACACCCTGCATTTCCTCGAATGGCGCACCCCCAACGGCTGCGCCACCTGCCGGCCGGCGCTCAATTACTACCTGATTTCAACTTGGCCGCATGAGGCCCAGGACGATCCGCAATCGCGCTTCATCAATGAACGCGCCCACGCCAACATCCAGAAGGACGGCACATTCTCCGTGGTGCCGCGGATGTGGGGCGGGCTCACCACGCCGGACGAACTGCGGCGCATCGCCAATGTCGCCGAGAAATATAAAGTGCCGACGCTGAAGGTCACCGGCGGCCAGCGCATCGACCTGCTCGGCATCAAGAAGGAAGACCTGCCGGCGGTCTGGCAGGATCTCGGCATGCCCTCGGGCCACGCCTACGGCAAGAGCATCCGCACCGTCAAGACCTGCGTCGGCAGCGAACATTGCCGCTTCGGCACGCAGCAATCGATGACCTTGGGCGTGACGCTGGAGAAAATGCTCTTCGCCATGTGGTCGCCGCACAAGGTAAAGCTGGCGGTCAGCGGTTGTCCGCGCAATTGTGCCGAGGCCGGCATCAAGGACGTCGGCATCATCGGCGTGGATTCCGGCTGGGAAATCCACATCGCCGGCAACGGCGGCATCAAGACCGAGGTCGCCCAATTCCTCTGCAAGGTCGGCAGCAACGAAGAGGTCAAGGAAGTCAGCGGCGCCTTCCTGCAACTCTATCGCGAGGAAGGCTACTACCTGGAACGCACCGTGCACTACGTCAACCGCGTCGGCCTCGATTACGTCAAGCAGCGCATCGTCGATGACGTCGCCGGCCGGTGCGCGCTGTTCGACCGCCTGCTGTATGCCCTACAGGACGCCCCCGACCCGTGGGCGGAGCGCGTCGGCGGGCCGGCCAAGCGCGAATTCGAAACCTTGACGGCCTGAGAATGCCATGAACGACTGGAAAACCATCTGCAACATCGACGACATTCCGCCCCAGGGCAGCCGCGTGGTGAAGACCGCGCAGGGCGACATCGCCTTGTTCCGCACCGCCGACGACCGTGTCTTCGCGCTAGACGACCGCTGTCCGCACAAAGGCGGGCCACTCTCGCAAGGTATCGTCAGCGGCGGGCGGGTGACCTGCCCGATGCACGGCTGGCTGATCGAGTTCGAGGGCGGCAACGCCGTCGCGCCGGACCACGGCTGCGTGAAGCGCCACGAAGCGCGCCTGGATAGCGGCAGCGTGCTGCTGCGCATCGTGTAACTGACGCCATGGCTTCTGTTCGCTCCACCTGCTGCTACTGCGGCGTCGGCTGTGGAGTGGTGATCGAATACGATGGTCAGCGCATTACCGGCGTCCGCGGCGACGCCGAACACCCGGCCAACTTCGGCCGCTTGTGCAGCAAGGGAACGACGCTGCATAAGACCACGGTGGAAGCCACCCGGGCGCTTTACCCCGAACTGCGCCTCCAACGTGAGCAGCCGCGTCAGCGCATAGCCTGGGATCAGGCACTGGAATACGCCGCCGGACGTTTCGCCGAGATCATCCGCGCGCACGGCCCGGATGCCGTCGCCTTCTATGTTTCCGGCCAGTTGCTGACCGAGGACTACTATGTCTTCAACAAGCTGGCGCGAGCCCTGGTGGGCACCAACAACATCGACTCCAACTCGCGCCTATGCATGTCCTCGGCGGTCTCGGCCTACAAGCGCACCTTGGGCGCCGATGCGCCACCGGCCTGCTACGCCGATTTGGAACTTGCCGATTGCATGCTGATCGCCGGCTCGAATACCGCCTTTGCCCATCCGATCGCCTTTCGCCGCATCCTCGACGCCAAGGCGGCGCGTCCCGACCTCAAGCTGATCGTCATCGATCCGCGCGCCACCGACACCGCAGCGGCCGCCGATCTGCACCTACAGATCGAACCCGGCACCGACAGCGTGCTCTTCGGCGCGATGCTGCATGTGCTGATCTGGGAAGGACTCGTTGACGGCCGCTTCATCGCCGCACACACGACGGACTTCGATCTGGCGCGCAATGCCGTGCGCGAGATGACGCCGGCCGTGGCGGCGCAGACCTGTGGCGTGCCGGCGCAAGACATCGTCACGGCCGCGCGCTGGTTCGCCCAGGCCGGCGCGGCGCTGTCGCTGTGGTGCCAGGGCCTCAATCAGTCGCAGCACGGCGCCGACAATGGCGCCGCGCTGATCCACCTGCATCTAGCCACCGGTCACATCGGCAAGCCTGGCGCCGGACCTTTCTCACTGACCGGGCAGCCCAATGCCATGGGCGGGCGCGAAGTCGGCGCCATGGCCAATCTGCTGAACGGCCATCGCGATCCCGAGGATCCGCTGCACCGCGCCGAAATGGCCAAGCTGTGGGGTATTCCGGCCCTGCCGGCAGCGCCCGGCAAGACTGCGGTCGACATGTTCGAGGCCGTGCGCGCCGGCGGCATCAGGGCGATCTGGATAGTCTGCACCAACCCGGCGCAATCCCTGCCCGACCAGGCCAGGGTGCGCGAGGCGTTGAGCGCCGCCGAGTTCGTCGTGGTGCAGGAAGCCTACCGCGATACCGAGACCTGCGCCTACGCCGATCTGCTGTTGCCGGCGGCGACCTGGGGCGAGAAGGAAGGCACGGTGACCAATTCCGAGCGGCGCATCTCACGGGTCCTCGCAGCACTCGCGCCGCCCGGCGAGGCGCGCGCCGACTGGGCCATCGCCCGCGACTTCGCCCTGCAACTGGGCCGGCAACTCGATGGACCGGCCGGCCGCGATGCGCCGCGCCTGTTCGATTTCGCCTCGGCCGAGGAAGTCTTCCGCGAGCATGTCGCCACCACCGTCGGCCGCGATCTCGACATCGGTGGCTTAAGTTATGCCCTGCTGGAAACCGCCGGCCCGCAGCAGTGGCCGCTGCCATCCGGTTCGGCGACAGGACTGGACCGACTGTACACCGACCACCGTTACGCTACCGCGGACGGCCGTGCCCACTTCATTCCGATCAGCCTCGCCGCCACCGCCGAGGCCACCGATGCGCGCCACCCGCTGCATCTCAACAGCGGCCGCCTGCGCGACCAGTGGCATGGCATGAGCCGCACCGGCAAACTGGCCCAATTGATGAATCACGCCGAGCTGCCCGGCGTCGGCATGCATCCCGCCGACATCGAACGGGGAAATTTCAATGCCGGCGAACTGGTGCGGCTTACGAGCCGGCGCGGCGCCATCGTCCTGCCCTTGCTCCGCGACAGCACTTTGAAGCCGGGGCATGTTTTCGTGCCGATGCACTGGGGAGGCCGTCGCCTCTCCCATGCCGGCGTCAATGAACTGATCGCGGCAGCGACCGATCCGCATTCGAAACAGCCGGAACTGAAGCACGCCGCTGTCGCCGTGAGCCGTGCCGAGCTGCCCTGGCGCGGCCTGTTGCTGCGCCAGGCCAGTGCCGGCGATGGAGAACAAGCGATACGCTGGGACGCCGCGCTGGCGCCTTACCTGACGCACTTCGACTACGCCAGCCTGAGCCTGGCGGGGCGCGACGCACCGTTGTTGACGCTGCACCTGGCGGCCGCCACGGCGCCACCGCCGCAACGGCTCGCCGCCCTCCTCAATGCGGCCGGCCTGGCCTCGGTGCCCTTGGATTACGACGACGCGCGCCGCGACATCCACAAACGTGCCCTCATCGAGGATGATCGCCTGCGCGGGATAGCGCTGTTCGGGGAAACCGCCGCGGGTGCTTGGCTGCGTGGCGTCATGCTCGCCGATCAGGCGGCCGAGCCGCTGCGGCGCTGGCTGTTCGCGCCGCTCGCCACGGTGCCGCTGGCGTTGCCGCCGCGCGGTCGGATTATCTGCAATTGCCATGATGTCGACGCTGCCCAGATCGCCACCGCCGTCGCCGCCGGCGCCGATACCTTGCTTCGGCTTCAGGCCGGCCTGAAATGCGGCACCGGCTGCGGAGCCTGCCTGCCGGAGATCAAGCGCATCTTGGAACCGGCTACAGATCGACCTCGAGACCCTCGCGCGCCAGATGAACCTGTAGCTCGCCCAGCCGCGATGCATGCCTTTCCATGACGGTGGCGAATACCGCTTCGAGTTCCTCGTCGCCGCGTGTCGGTTCGTGGTGCGTGCAATACAGGCGTTTGGCGCCTACACGCAGGGCCATTTCGATCGAGGCGTCGAAATAGCCGTGCCCCCAGCCTTTCTTGGCCGGGTATTCCTCGCGGGTATACGAGGAGTCGACAATCAAGGCATCGACGCCGCGCATCGCCTGGTCGACTGAAGACTGCTTCTCCTCGATCAAGGCTTGGTACTCGGCGTAGTCCGCATCTTCCCGATCGTAAATGTTGTAATAAGGCTCGTGGTCGCCGGTGAAGAACAGCGACTTGCCGTTGCACTCGATGCGGTAGCCGAAATCGATGACCGGATGATTCAGCAGGGTGGAGGTGACGGTGACGTCGCCGACCTCCAGTGACTGGCCGATGGCCAGTGACTTATATTCAATGGCCGCTTTCATCTCCGCCTCGCGCACGGGGAAATAGCTGTATTGCAGTTGCACCGCCATGACCTGCTCTACCCCGCTACCGGTGACCGGATCCATCGCCCCATGCAGGCGCACCGTGTTGCCGGGGATGAACAAGGGAATGAAAAACGGCAGGCCGTGAATGTGATCCCAGTGGCTGTGGGTTATGAAAATATTGGCGCTGACCGGCAGTTCACGCAGCAGGGATTGGGCCAGGGCGAAGATGCCGGTGCCGCCATCCAGGATGATCAGTGTGCCGTTGTCGCTACGCACCTCGATACAAGTGGTGTTGCCGCCATAGCGCGCAGTGTGCGGTCCGGGTGCGGGAATCGAGCCGCGCACGCCCCAGAATTTGAACTTCATCTCAGCCCTCGCTCTGGGAGAACATCTTGGCTTCCGCGATCATCTTGCTGGTGTCCCCCAGCTCGGCCATGGTCGCATCCAGATCGCCGCCGAAACGCTTGGGCAAATAATGCTCGACCCCACCGGCGCTGATTTTGCCGTTCGAGTCGTAGCCCAGCCGCTCGGCGATAAGGTCGGCGACCAGCAGGCATTCGGCCAACGGCGTCTCGTATTTCGGTCCGTGATGTCCGGCGATGCAATCGGCCAGCGAGGCCGGGAACTGCCAGCGCTTCGCCAGCATCGCCCCAACCAGGGTGTGATCGGCACCGATGACCTTCTCCTCGGCCTTGTGCAGCGGCAAATCGTCGCTGGCCGACAGCGCCAGCGCCTGGTTGAATTCCTCGGGCATGCACTGGGCAAACACAACCTTGCCGAAGTCATGCAGCAGGCCGGCGATATAACAATCGGTCGGATCGACTTCGCCGGCTGCGAACTTGGCTCCGATCGCGCGAACCAGATTGGCTGTAACGAGCGAAGAGACCAGATAGTGCTGGATATCGAAATTGGCCTCGTTCTTCTTGGGCAATATGCCGATCGTTGAAAAGGACAGGGCAAGGTTCTTGAGGGTGTTGACGCCGAGATAGACTGCCGACTGGTTGATCGAGGTGATCTTGTTCGGCAGGCCGTAGTATGCCGAATTGATGATCTTGAGGACCTTGATGGTGATGACCGGATCTTTTTCGATCACGCCGACCAGATCCTTTGGGCGGCAATTGATATCGCGAGTCAGCTCGAGAATGCGCTGCACGCTCTTGGGAAAGGCGGGCATGCTTTCGACCGCACTGTTCAAGCGCTTGCCCAACTCGACGGATATCTGTCCCATGCCTACGGCACCCCGCATAACAAAGCGGGTTCATTATATTCGGCTACGGACAAACCATGCACAGGGTTTTGCCAGGCGATGCCCTAGCCGCGCAAGGCGGCGATTTCCGCGGCGGCCACGCGCAGCCGGCTGGCAAGGTTGTGAGCGATATTTTCGACGAGAGTAAAGGCGATGGCCTGGTGTTCCGCGCTCAGGGCCATGAAACGCTCGCGGGTGAGCACATAGACCTCGACATCGGTCAACGCCAGCGCGTCCGCGGTGTGGCCGGTGGCATCGAGAAACCCCATGCCGCCGATGATTTCGCCGGGTTCGCAGGTGGCCAGATGGTAGCTTTCCTTCTTGTGGATCGGCAGGGTGAGCTTGACCGTGCCGCGCCGGACGATGAACAGCTCCTCCCCGCCGGCACCGGCCTTGAACACTTTCTTCCCCGCTTTGACAAACCGGATTGTCATCGCATCCTCCAGCGCTGCCTGGGCTTCGTCCGGATGGGCGGCGAAGATCGGCATGTCGCGCAATTCCAGTGCCGGCGGCGCCGGCTGTTCGGCACAGGCCTCCTCCATTGAGCGTGCCTCGACCCATTCGAGCGCTTCATCGAGCTGGCGGAAGGCGAATGCCCGGTTGGTCGGCCGCACCACGCCCGTGTCCTTGAGGAAACGCTTCATCTTGAGGCCACTGGGCAGGCCCTTGGGTATATCGCAAAACACCAGGTAGGCACCACGCTCTTCAAGCTGGTCCTTGATCTGTTCGAGCACGTGGGTGGCGGTGATGTCGAGCGACTGGACGCGGCGCATGCTGAGGATGACGTACTTGCGGGTGGCGGTTTCCGGTTCAAGCGCCATGTGCAATTGATTGGCGGTGCCAAAAAACAGGCTGCCCTGCAATTCGAAAACCACCACGTCATCGCGCGCCTGCTCGGCTTTTTCCAGTTCCTTCGGAGTGCGGGCATGGCGCGAGAAGATCTCCCGGCCCTCGATGCGATTACGTACCACCGAACTGCGTGTCTGTTCGCGGATGAACAGGAGGATCGCCAGTGCAACGCCGACGCCGGATGCGGCGATCAGGTTGCCGAAAACCGCCACCAGGATCACCGCCACGATCACCATGAAATCCAGGCGCGTCGCCGGGGTGAAGAAATAGGCCAGGCTGTGCCGGTCGATCATGCGAAAACCGATGACGATCAGGATGGCGGCCAGGGCCGCGATCGGCACCCAGGCGATCAGGGGTGCTAGCACCAGAAAGGCCAGCAGCGACAGGCCACCCGCGATCATGCCGGAGCGGCGGGTGCGGCCGCCGCTGGAAATGTTGACCAGCGAAGCACCCATGGTTCCCGCGCCGGGGACGCCACCGATCAGCGACGAAGCGATGTTGCCCAACCCCTGCCCCACCAGTTCGCGGTTGGAGTCGTGATGCGAGTTGGTCATGGCGTCGATGACCAGGCAGGTCTTCAGCGTATCAATGGATAACAGCGCCGCCAGGGTCAGCGCCGGCGCGAGAACCTGCTCGAAGTCCGCCAGGCCAAGGCTGCTGAATGCGGTCCAGCGTTGCTGGAGCGTCTCCGCCAGGCCGGTGTTGACATGGTCGAGAGCACCGACGAGCAGCGGATTGTGATCGGTACTCATCAATGCGGGATCGGCGATTCCGAGCAGCAGGTATCCGCCAACACCGGCCAGCAACGCCAGGATGGTGGCGGGAATGGTGCGGGTCAGGCGAGGCGTCAACAGCATCGCCGCAATAACGATGATGCCGACCACGATGCTCTGCCACATCCATGTCGCAGGGGTTTTCAGCGCATCGATCAGGCTGGCGCCCGCCGACGCGCCGAGGAACTTGGGAACCTGGCTGCCGATGATGATGAGACCGACTCCGCTCAGATACCCGCTGACCACCGGATAGGGTATGTATTTGATCAATCGGCCCACGCCGGCCAAGCCTAGAGCGATCTGGATCGCGCCGGCCAGCAAGGCGACCATGCCCAGCACCAGGAGGACCGCTCCGGATTCCATGCCTTGTTGCGTGAAATTGACGGCCAAGGCAGCCAACACCGCCGCTGCCGGCGCGCAAGGTGCCGTGATCAGCCGCGAACTGCCGCCGAAAGCCGGCGCGATCAGACCGAGCGCCGTGGCGCCGAGGATGCCGGCCAGCGCTCCTTCGGCCGCCAACGATCCGGCCAGGGGCGAGAATATGATTACGCCAAAGGCAATCGCCGACGGCAATGCCACCAGCATTGCGGCCAGCCCGCCCCAGGCATCGCCGACGAGGTCCCGGCGATCGACCGAAGTCTGCTCGCTCATCGTTACGGTTGGATCAACCAGGCCGCTCTCCCAGCTCAGCAGGGATTTTGGTGCGGGCGGCATTTCGAATGGTCATGATTCCTGCCACAAATCATCCAGCGGATTCCGTTTGGACACGCCGTTGGCGGCAACTGCGGAGACTCGCTTGGCCGTGAATTCGTCCTCGACATTGTCACGGTAGTAACTCCAGGCCGCGCCGGAGCTGCTCAAGCGTTGCCAGATTTCATTGCCGACGCCGCTGTATTGGAGCGTGCTGCCGTCATCGAGCTGAACCTGCAATAGTCGATTGCGGGCATCGTAGCCGATCGCACGCAGCTTGCCCGAATTGATCTTCTTCATTTCCATACGCTCACCATGAAGCGATTTTGATCGCATCAAGCCGGTTTGTCATCTGCCGTGAGGTGCCGTGAAGGTGTTCGTTGGGCACCATCGAATTTCTGGACCAGCCACCCTATCCACCTCCGGAGACTCTTTGGCGGCAGGCGCGTCACAAGACAAGCCAGCGAACAGCACCGTCAGTTGAAAAATCGCGGGGAAAAGCACAGCAAATTTGTCGACAATCCATCGGCAGTCGATGACCTCAACAATTTCTTTTAAATTTAATGGGTTAAACAAGTCCTGCGCGGAAAACCGGCCATTGCAGGTCGCGATGGACCGACCATCCGGCGGCTATATTTGTCAGCAAATTATGGGTTTATAGGTAATGACATCTCGGCAATTAGGGCTTACCCTCGACTTGAAGAATACGAGTCGGGGTGAGTCCCGGGGAGGATCTAAAGTTATGGCAAATTGGCATTTCAAGAATTTTGACTTGATCTCATCCATCTGCAAGAACCTGTCGGAGGACCCATCCATCCCGGATAACTCCCGAAAATTGTTCGCTGTAACATACGAACAGACACGCGTCTGGAAAAACTCCGCCCAGATGGTCACCGGTCATCATGTTGAACAGGCGCGCAAGCTGATGTATCAAGCCTGTAAGCCCGCCCACCTATGCCAGTGCGAGGATGCGAGCGAATGTAGGGTACTATCGTGCCCGCTGGTTCGCGTATGTGAATGATGAACGTCGATTACACCGTTCATCCGTGAAGCAGCCCGCCTCCGCCTATCTTTGTCACGCATTCGCCAGTGCATGCAGCCAGGCGACAGGCGCCAGAATCAGGCGGCGGCGGACGACTCGTTCGATTGGCCATCACGATAGAATCTGACAAATGATACGAACGCTGATTGTCGACGACCACAAACTGGTCAGGGAGGCGCTCTGCTCGGTCCTGGAAAAGGAACCGGACATCGCCGTGGTAGACATGACCGGCGAGGGCGAGACGGCCATAAGATTATGCGCCGAGTTGCAGCCGGACCTGGTCCTGATGGACATCTCATTGACCGATATCAGCGGAATCGCCGCAACCCGCCAAATCGTCGCGACGAATCCGGCGATCAAGGTCGTCGCCTTGTCCACCTATATCGAGCGCAGCACCGTCGACTCCATGCTGGAGGCGGGCGCAGCCGGTTATATAAATAAGGCGGCGGGTGGTGAAGAACTGATGTTGGGAATACGGACGGTGCTGGAAGGCGCTCCCTACCTGTCCGCGAATGTCGCGGAAATGCTGCTTCTCGGCGAGCAGTCGCCGCAGCCGAAAAATGTCGGCAATCGTTTGGGAAGACGTGAAAAACAGGTATTGAAACTGGTCGTCGAGGGACTGACGTCGACCCAAATCGCGACGAAGTTGTTTATTGCGGTGGGAACAGTGGAAGTACATCGCCGCAACCTCATGCACAAGCTGGACATTCACAGCGTTGCCGATCTCACCAAGTACGCCATCCGCGAAGGC
>Ga0172379_10005160_pt1 | contig 18497 bp, 18 predicted proteins | sample GrowelOW334metaG_FD_119756 | JGI IMG/M metagenome (GOLD analysis project Ga0172379, IMG submission 119756) | Groundwater microbial communities from an aquifer near a municipal landfill in Southern Ontario, Canada - Groundwater well OW334 metaG | ecosystem: Environmental > Aquatic > Deep...
CTAAATGTTTTCAGCCTGAAACTATTTAGTTGTTTTAAAGACCATGCCATGGCGTATAAAGTCTTGAATAAAAAAATGGACCCTGTCTTCAGGGCCCATTAAATTTTAAAGTATTATTAAAGTAATTTAATTACTTACAACAATTTTCCAAATCTTCAAGTAACATTACCAAATCTTGCTCGTGCGTAACTTCATCCTCAAGAATTTTAGAAATTATATTTGCTGTAACAAAATCTTTACCATAAACATCATTCAGCAGAGAGTTGTAAAACTTAATTGCACACTGCTCGCCTTTTATATTTTCTTGCAAAATAATTTTTGAACTCTCAGACTTAACAGCATTATACTTACAACCGGCAAATTTTTCCCATTCACTTGGAAGCATTTTAACAACTCCACCAAGCTGAATAATACGGTCCGTTATCATCTGAGCATGTGCTAACTCTTCACCGGCATGCTGTACCAATTCTGCAACAATGGCAGGACGCATAACCCCTTTTGCAATTTGTGCACCAAGCCAGTATTGATAGTATGCAGACCACTCATCAGCAAAAGCCGTTGTTAATTTTTTTAACAAATCTTTTACATCGACATCGGCAATATCTTTTCCAACTAATTTTACGGCCATAACATTCTCCTTCTACTGATTTGAAAATTAAACATAATTCAAAGTTACATTTTTTTTGATGCTTTGGAAACTCTCGATTTTATACAGCTTTGAAAGCACAAATTTTAATTAAATCTCAAAAAAATTGTATGCAATCACGCTTTAATGCCAGAATAATTTTAAAGGTTATATAAAATCTATATTTTAGTAAGGGGAGTTATGGATAAACAGGCATTCTCATTAATAGAACTTATGATTGTTGTTGCAATAATAGCATTTTTGGCAACCGTTTCGGTACCGCAATATTTGAAATATCAAGCCAAGGCTCGACAAGCAGAAGTGGCGGTAAACCTTGCCTCTTTGCATACAGCAATGCAGGCATACTTTATAGAACACGGCAGCTACACAAATGTCTTAAATGGTGAAGGTGGAATCGGCTGGAAGCCGGAGGGATATTCAGGCGGTGGCAAAAATGAAAATTTTTACTACACTTATGGCTTCAATTTTGCAGGAGCACAGGAAGGCGTACATTATTTCACAGGAAAACTTGAAACATCAAAAGATAGCATGGGCCAATGTTCAGTAGAAGGCGGACATTTTGTAGCCAAAGCCTCGGGAGATGTTTATGGAAAAGGAAAATCTGACGTTTGGACAATGAACGAAAGCCGTAAGCTGGTGCACGAAGTCGATGGTTTGGAGTAACAATAAAAATCCATTTTTTCTTCTATAATATTAACTTTTTTTCTAAAAAAAAAGAGTTGATATTATTTCTTGCATTATCTGCCACATCTGGCAAAATATACTTATTGAAATCAAAACTATACGGATTGGGGCTGTAGCTCAGTTTGGTTAGAGCGTCCGCCTGTCACGCGGAAGGTCGCGAGTTCGAGCCTCGTCAGCCCCGCCATTTGATACTATCGGTCAAATTTAGGAACAAATCAAATGGTTTTTGTACGTCCCAGTCGATGTTTTCCCCCTCCATTCTCAAGTTCGATAGTATCAGTTTTATAAGTTGGCGCTTTTCTTCCACTTCAGAACTCGTAAATAATTCATGAGCACGGTTTACTATCTCCAGCACGTATTTTGCGCTCATAAAATAGTTATCTTCCGCCCCCTGTAAACTTTCAATTCGAATCGTAATTTCGGTCAGTTGAAAATGCCCCAGTGGCATATAATTCAAATGTCTTTTTAACAATTTCACTTGCATATTCATAAACAATAATATCAGTATTAACATCATCTTTTTTCTGGTTTAAATAAATTTTATTTGCAGCCATTGTCCCATATTTGGATAAAGTAAAAAGATATCGTTTACACCCAATATTTATGCTATTATGTATTTAAATAAATAAGTAAATTTTAACAGGAGTATGAAATGAGTTTAAAAAACGACACATCACGTATGACAATAGATATTCCCAAAGCAAGTCATAAACAACTTAAGACTCTCTCAGCCGTCTTAGGAAAAAGCATTAGAGAGATTGTAACTGAATCAATCGAAGACTATCTTCACCACGTTAAGTTACCGAATAAAAAAACGCTCAAATCCATTCAAGACGTTGAAAATGATACGAATCTTACAAAAACAAAAAGTGCCAAAGATCTTTTTAAAAAATTGGGTATATAATGTTAACGCTTATTTATCTAAAGATTAACCAAATCAGAGATTACTGAAATAGAGCTGAAAGCTCAAATTGAACATCAAGCAATACTGGAAGCCAAATATATTAAATCGTTATAAAAGGATCTGTAATGAAGATGCCGCAATTAAAAGCAATCGTCAAACATGGAGAGTCTGAGATATTAGAGTTCAAAACTTCAACAGGATCACTCGATGGTGCAATGAAAACAGTGTGTGCTTTTTTGAATAGTGAAACAGGTGGCACAGTTATTTTTGGCGTCAAAGATAATGGCCAAATCGTTGGACAAGAAGTTACAGACAAAACGCGAAAAGAGATTGCTGTAGAATTAAGCAAAATAGAACCACATGCAAAAGTTGATGTTCAATTCGTAAAAGTTGCAGGAAATCACCAAGCCATTGTCTTGCTGGTAACCCCTGGCGAGAAAGCTCCGTACACCTATGATGGTCGAGCATTTATCCGTAATCAATCAACAACTGGAAGAATGGCAAAAGAAGAGTATATGTATCTGCACAACCAAAATAATCCTACGTTATGGGAAGGATTAACGAGCTCTTCGTGTAAGTTAAGCGATCTTGATCACAATCGAATCAGAGAAGTTGCTCGTCTAGCAGTTGCTGAAAAAAGACTCCCAGAGATAGCCATGAAAGCAAGTATTCAGGGTATCCTCAAAAAATTTAAGTTGATAATAAATGAAAAGCTCACAAACGCTGCAGTAATCTTGTTTTGTAAAAACGAGCAAAAACAATTTATGCAATCCAGCATTAAGCTTGCACGTTTTGCCGGAACTGATAAAACCAAATTCTTAGATACCAAAATGTTTAATGCAAATGCATTTGATCTATACGATAAAGCAATCGATTTTCTAACCTTTAGCTTGCCAGTAGAAGCTCGAATAGAACCCGGCAACCCTAAACGCGTTGAAGAGCCTGCCATACCTTATAATGTTTTACGAGAAGCGATTACCAATGCCTTGGTTCATCGTGATTATAGCCACGCGGGAGGCTCAATAGATATTGCGGTTTATGATGACCGCATAAACATTTCTAATATTGGCTCTTTGCCAAAGGGCGTTCTTTTAACGCAATTATCAAAAGAACATCCATCAATTGCGCGAAATCCCCTTATCGCACATGTGTTCTATTTATGCGGAAAAATTGAAAAATGGGGCCGTGGTACACTTGATATGATTCAAGATTGCAAAAGAGCAGGCAATCCTTTACCAAAATTCGAAGAAATTGGCGGAAGTTTTTCAGTAACATTGCCACTTAAAAGATCGATTCGGTCAGCCAGATTTATCAGTGAAACACTGCAAGACACGTCTATAACGTTAACAACTCGACAAAAAGAGATACTGGATATTCTGAAGCAAGGACCGCTTAAAATGCCTAAAATCATCGAGAAAATGAACACGAAGCTATCCTTTAGAATGATGCAACTTGAGCTTGCCAAACTAAAAAAAATGTCGCTCATAAAATCCACTGGGAGAACCAAATCCACTCTCTGGAGCCTAGCCAATTAGAATCGCGAAATGATTGCGAAATGATTGCGAAATGATTGCGAAATGATTGCGACGCAGTTCTAAACCTTACACATCTTAAATTTTATAACCTGTTCTTTTATAATGCCAAACGAATTATTAGCGTTTGGCATTTTTACTTTCTTAGCATCTGTTAACTGGAAAATGGTTGTGAAAAAAATTGACTTTGTTCGGCAACAAGTTACCCTATGGAAAAAAGTTATGCATAACAGTTAAACAATATAACCCAAAAATGTTTATACAAGGCCAAAAATGCTACAATTACGTAAACTTTACTTATGTCTGTTTTTTGTGAGTCTTGAGACTGCATACGCCTATACACCAACAACATGGATAGAAGGAACTCCCAACAATCTCTTTTCCCCTCCATGTGTTTCAAATGTGCATGGCAGATTCAAAAAATGTTCACCGTGGCAAGGCCATGTGCAAGCAAATCTTTTCAGTGTGGTACAACCCAACGAATCTTATTATGGATATGAAGGATATGGAATTGCGCTACAAGGCCACCTACACCTAGATGGATTACTGAAAGGCTTATATGTGCAACTCTATGTTCCGACGCTTTTAGTACATGAAAAGATACGTAGGTGGAGCTGGTTAAGTGGACCGCAAAAATATTATAGTGGTTACTCCGCTTCCATAGCTGATATTCCCACTTTGATAGGATGGGAGGCAATTCAAAGAAAAAGTTGGCATGTTTCAGGGTATTTTGTTGGAACAATTCCCACGTCAAAACATAAATTATTTCATCATGGATTAGCGTATCCATCTATTTCGTATAATCGTCAATTTTCATGTGCTCCCGGGCTGGAGAATTTTGTTCGTTTATGGGGAAAACCGAAGCACCATATTGATTGGCTTACTGAAGCTGATGTAACATTTCGGCGGGGCTTTAATGACACATGGGTCACGATCAATTGGACGGATAATTCAAGTACATTGGTACCAATAAGAATTCATGCAAATCGGATGTATAGAGTTCGATCGGATATAGCATATAAATTTAAGCATTTTATCAGTGATTTTGGAGTGCAATATCTCAATATCCCCGAAGAAGAATGCTCTTTAATTAATCAACCACCGACATCAATGGATACGGTTATCAGTCCCAGCCAAGAGATGTGGGATGTATTTTTGGACATAGGCTGGGAAATGCAACTTGCTAAATTACCATCATATGTCACGATTGGCGTACACTATGGAATAGGCGAAGCTAATACCCCTGAATATTGGGATATTAATGTAAAAGTTGGCACACAATTTTGAAGCTCGTGATAAATAATTTGATTTAAAAAACAAGGTCCGCAAATCTTGCAAATCTTATTCTTTTGTTCTTGAAGAGACATGAATATCTCATTCTAATTAGTTATTTCTAATTTTAGTTGAGATTTTGTTAAAGATTTAAGATACTAAAATTCAAAGTGAGTTGTAAAAAGAGAAGTGTAGTAATATGACGCCAAATATTTTAAGGTATAAAAATTACAGGTTCTTTTTCTTTTCTCGCGAGGAATCCAGAATGCACGTGCATGTTAGATCTTCTGAAGGAGAAGCGAAATTTTGGATTAAACCTATGATTGCACTTGCAGATTATAGTGGATACTCGGAACGACAGATAAGAGAACTTGCAAAGATTGTGGAAAAATATGAAAAAGAAATCCAAAAATCTTGGGAACTCTATTTCGGTTGCTGAAATCCAAGGTATATCAAAACAGGGGTTATGGATTTTTGTAAAAGATCAGGAATTTTTCCTGCCATTTGATGAATATCCATGGTTTGCAAAGGCAACAATTAATCAGATCTATGATTTTGAGCTTTATCACGAAAAGCATCTGCATTGGCCATCTTTGGATGTTGATTTGGACGTTGATTCACTTAAATATCCTGAGGCATATCCATTGAAATGCAAATAAGATTTTTGAAGGCAACTCAAGCTCGCTCACCAAAGTTTTTAAAACGATATAAAAAATGCCTTAAACCCTAATTTTATTACAATTTCAAAGCCAAATAAGCCCCGCCACACCACAATTATTTCATTTGTAATTAATTCCCCATTTTTACCCCCACCCCATTTGTTAAAGACGGCCAGATCAGGCAAGCTAGATTCAGGTTAAGAATTTTTAGTAATTTATTGGGGGTTATATCATGAAGCTTCGCATTATCCTTTTTGTGTTAATGACATCTATGATTGGAGTATCGTTTGCAGCAAAGCCTTACAAATCTCGCGCGCCTGAGCGTTATGAATTGCAACAGCATGAATTGCAACAACTTTTGGATGCACCAGCTAAGCTTCAAGCCAAGCCTGTTTTATTCTATGATCTGGCTAAATTTTTAAAAAATGTTTTGGCGTTTTCAGATATACAGAAAATATCGAATGACGCAATACGCCTTAAAGCTTTAAAAGAACTAAATACCAAAAAAATTCCTGCTGTGTTTGCTTCAATTGCAAATCGGTTGGGAGCTTGTGCTGTAATTCCGTATGACAATTATCTCAATGAGTATCGTGCATACATTGCACCTGGGTATGACATAACTCAAGAAGCTATTGATCAGTTAAATAGAGAATATCTGGCTAGAAAATAAATTTTAAGAGGGGCACTTTTATGAAAGAAATAAAAGGCTGTCTCTAGATATCGAATGGTTTTATGTGTGGAGGTTTTTGTAAGATCATGAATGATGCTGTTAATAATGCGAATAAAAATCCTGTTGCTGATGTAATCATCAATGGCGCCAAAAGAATCAGAAATATTTATAGCCCGATTTCAGACAAACCATTTAAAATCAGTCGAAGTAAACTCGATCTGTTTTTAGAATGTCCTTGCTGCTTTTACATTGACCGTAAACTTGGTGTTAAGCGCCCCGATACCCCTCCATACTCTCTTAATATTGCTGTCGATGAACTTTTGAAAAAAGAATTTGATGCTTGTCGCAAAACACAAACCCCACATCCAATTTTTCTTGACCACAATCTTGGTTTTATTCCATTTGAACATCCTGATATTGATAAATGGCGTGATTCACTTCATCACGGGGTTCAGTATGCAGTGCCAAATACCAATCTTATGATTACGGGTGGTATTGACGATGTTTGTATTAACCCCAAAACGCAAGAACTTATTGTTGTTGATTACAAGGCAACTTCTAAGAAAGGCCCAATAACGCTTGATGAAGACTGGCAGATTGCATACAAGAGACAGATTGAAGTCTATCAATGGTTATTCCGCAAAAACGGTTTCAAGGTCTCTAAGATAGCATATTTTGTTTATTGCAACGGAAAAAAGTCTGCTGCGTCTTTTGATAAATGTTTAAATTTTGAAGTCTCACTGATTGCGTATGAGGGAGATGATTCTTGGGTGGAGCCAACTGTAATGAAATTGTATCAGTGCCTGCAATCTGATGTGATTCCAATGCATGACAGCGAATGTGAGTATGGGCAGTATTTTTGTGCAGTAAATGGGGTATTGAAATGAATATGAAACAAGAAGGTAAAGATTCTAAAAAAATGAATCTTGTTAATTATATAAAATATTGTCTTGGCTATGTAAAGCTTGCGCGAGAACGTACAAGTGCAGCACAGTATAATGAATCTTTGTCTTTACCTTCCAGTTATTTTGACTTAGCAGGACTTTTTAGTGAAGATTTAGATGAATCAAATAAATCAACAAAGTTGGTAAAACTTAAAACTTTTTATAAGTATGATCCTACAGGAGTTCCTAAAATACAACTTGTGCAGTATGAGAAAGAAAAGATTATAGCGACCAAACTTGAAGATATTTATAATCAATATTGTAATAATCAATTTACAAAACAAATTATTTTAAATTTTGGTTATTTCGAAATAGACCTTCCTATTAAGATTGATGAAGCAAATGATTTTGAAGAATCTACTGAAAATACTGAAAAAACAAGGACTGAAATATGTTCAATCTTTACAATTCCTGTTGTTATTGAAAAAAAAGTGAGCAAAGGTGGAGCTGGAGAATATTTTATTTATCCTGTTGATACAGATATTCAAGTTAATATTCGCATGTTGGAATCTATACTAGGAGAAGATTTATATTTTCAGCTTTTGAAAGAATTGCGTCAATATGAGCATGATGGCTCTCTTTCCTTACCCGTAACTAATTTAGATATCTTTATAAAAATTTGGCGTGAAATTAAATCGCGATTGCGCTTAAAAGATGTGAATTTTAACGAAGAATCATTTTTACTTGAAGATATAAAAATATCTTTGAATACAAGGGCAAATTTTTTTCTTGCTGACGATCTTACTCAACTTGCAAAGTTATCAGAAGAGGATCTTACCAAATCTGCACTTACAAGCTGGATGAATATAGATAATAATGAGTTGAATGTTAATTGTGATGCTCCGCATGAAAAGGATTTGTATTTCCCGTTTCCATATGATAAATACCAGCTGTCTACTCTTTCAATTCTTGGAAATAAGGCTGCAATAATTCAAGGTCCTCCAGGTACGGGCAAATCGGAAACAATTTCAAACATTCTTTGTCATCTTGCAGCAACTGGAAAACGGGTGCTTTTTGTTAGTCAGAAGGCTCAAGCACTTAAAGTTGTGAAAGATAAGCTTAAAAAACTTAATATTAAATATTTGTTTGGGTATATTCCCAATCCGGCTTCAGCACAAATTGGCGAGGATGATGAAAATGATGGAATTGGTCCTCAATTAAGTGCTTTAGAAGCATTTGTTGAAAAAATTAAATATCAGATTGATAAAAAACCATTAGTTGAAATTGTTGAGAAAAAAGTTAAATATCAAACTTTTTTCAATGAAAATATAGAGAACCAGCAAAAATATTATAGCCTTCATTCAGAGCTTTTGCGATTAAGTAAGTATGAAATTAATATTTTAAATATTGAACTCTTTATAAAAAATTTCTCCTCAGACTTATTTCAAGAAATAAAAAAACTTTATGAGGATATAAGAATCTTAAAAAATGCAGCAAAGAAGTACGAAACAAGTGCAAATTCTAAGAATCATAAATTAGAAACCATTTTTGATGGATTAAATATTAGTAATCGATATTCAACCGCGATTCTGAGATTTGGTGAGGAATTTGATAAAGAAAAACACAATATAAATATAGTTCAGAAAAACATTTCTGAACTATCGAATAAAATTACTGAATATGGCTTATCCGAGAATAAAAGGAAATTAGATGAGATTTTCGTATCAGTGAAATTAGATGAGATATCATACACATGTGAACTTGAAAATATCAAAAACGATTTAGCGATCACTGCTTATGATGGGCATAATAATTTAGTAAGAAAATTTAATAATTTAAAAAGAAATTTGAGACTTAAAAGTTCATTTGCTCACATTCCGCGGGAGGTGCGTGATTATATAAATAGTTTTATATCTAAAGACGTATCTAGGGCTCAAGTTAAGTCGTTCATGGATTCAATATTAGAATATTTTTATAGTTTTGATGACAAAAGAGAACTTGATCAGAAAAAATTTATAATACTTTCGAGCCTAGATTCATTGTTGAATTTGTTTGTAAGTGATTTAGATCCTAAGATAAACTGCTACCTGCGAGAGAATTTATACAAATTTGATATCACGGAGGAACAAGTTAAAACATGTCTCTTAAAACTTATAAATTATTTAGTTTATTGTGAAAATATTTATGAAATTTCTTTAGCGGAAAGAAAAATTAACGAATTACTAGATTTCTGCGGTCTTTCGGATGAATCATTTAAGCTCATAGATCGAGTTATTCAAAAAGCTGGAACATCCAATTTTTTGGAAGAAAAGAAAAACATTTTACGAGTGCAAGAAATAAAAATTGATATTCAAAATAACTACGCCAATTTAGGTTGTGCAAACAACATTAAAGCAAATTTGCAATCTGTAGAACAAGAAAGGATTCAACGGATTTCTTTATATATTCAAAATATTATTAATACAAGGCTTATTAAAAAATTTGCGTTAGGCCTTTCGATTAGACAGGCAGTTAGAAAGTTTGCAAGTGCTTTTAAAAAATCAAAAAAGGCGTTTAAAACATTTGCGAATCTTCGAAAAGATCCCCACCTTTTTAAAGAAATTTTGGATATGGTTCCCGTTTGGATTATGGAGCTTGATGATGCAAGTAGAATTATACCACTTGAAGCTGAATCTTTTGATTATGTTATTTTAGATGAGGCTTCTCAATGTAATGTTGCTTACGCCTTGCCTGCGATGTACAGAGCTCAACGAGTATTATTTGTTGGTGATAGCGAACAGATGCGTGATAGTACTGTAATGTTCAAGTCCAATCGCGTTTTTGATGAACTGGCTAGTCGCTATAATATTCCTGAAGAAAAGCAGATTAAAAGCACCGGATCAGCCGTTCAATCTGTACTAAACATTGCTTACAAACAAGGTCTTATGAGTAAGACACTTTGTTATCATTATCGTTCTCCAGCTGAATTGATTGGGTTTAGTAATCAAAATTTTTATAAGCCCAAGGGGAAAGATTTAGTTGCCATTAATAACAATTATTTAACCTACAAAGATACAAATCGTGTAATGTTGATTCATGAGGTTAAGTCTGATTGGCATAAGGAATTCAAAGACAATGTTAATGTTGATGAAGCAAACGCCATTTTGGAATTATTTAAAGAATTACGAGAAGACAAACTATATAAAGATAAATCTATCGGAATTTTATCATTCTTTAATGATCAAGCAACTTATATGCGTAAACTCTTTGAGGACAGTGGCTTTGATGAAATGCATGATAATTATAAAATAAGCATTATTGATGGTATTCAAGGTGATGAAAAAGATATAATAATATACTCTTTTGTTATTAGGTCTCCGGCGCAAAAAAATATTTATGTACCTCTTACCGGCGAAAGTGGCGATATCCGCGCGGATGTTAATAGTGGAAGAGTTAATGTTGCATTCTCACGTGCCAGACTGCAAGTACATTGTTTTATTAGTTTGCCATTGCAAGAAATGCCTGAAAATATTTGGATTAAAAAATATCTTGAATATGTTCAAGATAATGGAAAAGTTAAATTCTGTTCAACAGAACTTAAGCCATTTGATTCATATTTTGAAGAATTATTTTTTAATCTTATCTGCACAAAATTAAAGCAAGACTACAAAATTCAAAATCAAGTTGAGAGTTGTGGTTTTAAAATTGATTTTGTTATCAGTAATACGAAAACGGGAAAACGACTTGCAATCGAATGCGATGGCCCATGCCATTATAAAGATGAAATAGATGAAGCATATGGAATTCATATTGAAAGTGATGAGGAACGACAGAGAATTCTTGAGGCTGCTGGCTGGAAATTTTTCCGTATTAGGTATTCTGATTGGATTGATGAAAAGTTTGATCGTAATGCATTGGTTAACGTGATAACAGATTTGTTGAAATGAGTACAATATGAATGGTGAAAATAAATAATTAAGATATAAGGATATAATAATAATTAAGTAAATTAGGGGGTTATATTATGACAAACAATACAAATACTTCGTTGTATACACCAGAGCAAGAAGGTATTATTCGTAAGAAATGGCTAAAATCATTTACCATATATGTTTCTGCGACAATTATTGATAATTTATACAGCTTTAATGTAATAGCTTTCGCAGACTTTATAGGTAATAAAGACTTAATTGATTCCTATCTTGTGCTAATAAGCGCCTTTGTAATTGTTGCCACCATACTTTGGTTACATTATTATTTTGGATATAAAAAACGAGGGACACGTTTGCTTGCATGGATTACATTTGTCGGCTGGCTAAAACTCATCATTAATATTGTTAACTCAATACCTGAAATAAAAATAAATTTTTCTAAGTTTGGAATAATAAATCCAATAATTAACACCTCTTATGTTCTTGGTATTATCGTGATATGTGCATTTGTTTATTATTTAATTAACTGCAGCAATCTTTATAAGTTAAATTATTCCTTAAAATATGGTTCTAAGAGAGATCTCATTCACACTCAAACGCACAGTATCGAGCAAAACGAAATCAACCAAATATCTAACGAGGAATAAGACTATGAAAAAAATAAAAAGTTATATAGGACTCGGAATAATTTTGTCCGCAATAATGTGTTCAAATTAAAACGCATTAAAGCCCTTTTAATAATTCCTGCGTAAAGAAAATTTTGAATGTCCTTCATTTTAACCTGTGTATCTTTACCTAAATCTACAAACCCCCAAATCATACGCATCTCCACTCGAATAAAAGCAATATTATTTTCTGGAGCAGAATAATCATCTTGCCAACGAAGAATCAAAGTCAAACTCTTGTCTATACACTCTTGTAACAAAAGACATTTAATGAAAAGACCCGCATGCAGTGCATTTAAATTTTTTAGCAAATCTTTAATTTTTATAACTTTATTCCCATAGAAACTAGCCGACTGGCCTCTATTGTCTGGAGCTAAATCTTCAAGTTCTTTTTCAAGCTCAATAAGAGCCATTCGACATTGAACTATCGCACCACTATCATTTGTTACATAAACGGTTAATATTCCAAGCAACCAAGAACTCGTAAATTCGAAAAAATTCATCAATCAATCCCATGTTTTATGTGTACAGACTTGCATATTCAACAACTTTAAGATTTAGAATTTTAACATATAATCGACTCACATACAAAGTGATAAATGGAAAAATATTAAAAAAGCTTTTTTAGAAATTCAACCATACAATGCTGTCAAACAAAATGCAGAAAAAGGCAATGACAATAGTTTGTAACCAACGGGACACTCTCTAATCCGTGTCTTATTGATATTGGGATCATGCCGTTACTTGGAGTGGAACGTTTTATTTCAATAATTTTCGCAACACACCTTTTTTTGTACGATTTAGTTTGACATGGGGTTTGTGTTTACGATATTTTGATAGCTTAAATTTTATAATAATTGTTTAGTAGGGTTAGGCATGAATAAAAAAGATGACATAAAATTAAAAGTAAAAGCATCATTTGGAGATCAATCTCTTGGGGCCAGCATTCAAGGGGATGAAGAGGTAGTTAGCAAGTTTTTGAGTGGGATTGTTCCTGGTTTCATCAAGAATGGTGTTGGAATAATTAATGATAACGTTGCGTTTTGGCGGTTTAAAAATCAAGTAAATATTATCAAAGAAACTGAAAAAACAATTGCGTCTTCAGGGTTGAAAAAACAACAGGTACCATTAAAAGTTTTGTATCCTATTTTTCAAAACGCTTCTCTGGAAGAAGATCCTAACATGCAGAAAAAGTGGGCCAATTTACTTGCAAATGCAGCGACAGGGAATAACGAAATCACACCCAGTTATGGTGCTATTCTTAATGAGCTTTCTCCGATAGAAGTAGCAATACTAGATAAAGTTTTTGATGAAGCAAACTCAGAAGCTGACTATCAGAATAGAAAAAATATGCAATTTTCTTCAATTAAAATTCAAGAGATATTTGGTATAACTGAAAAAAAATCGGATTTAATAATAGAGAACATTTTTAGATTAAATCTATTTCAACCCCCGGCTGATCGAGGGTTTTTACATGGAAATTTCTACATTGCGCTTAGAACTACAAAAGTTTTTGAATTTACAACATTGGGCTATGAGTTTGTAAAAGCGTGTAGATGGGATGTGAATAAAAATTAAATAGAAAAATAATATTTTAATTAATTGAAAGATAAATACATGAAAGAATTATTATTCGAACGAGCAATGGCGCTTTTTTTGGAGCAGAAGCTTACCAGTTAGCTGGGACGTCGAACTCTGAAAAAGAGCGCAAAGAATGGTATCTCAAAGTTGTTAAAGAGATGCAAAAGATTGTTGATGCTATTGATACAACCCCAAATCATAAAAAGCGATTATTTACATGTTTAGATCGTTTAAATGATGCATTAAATGATGAAATACCATCTAATCAAATAATTGATATATTGGTTATGTTTTGTGGCTTTCTTTTTGGGTTTGAGCTTGATGGCCGTGGATCAAGAACATATTCAGTTGAGTATTGGCAAAATAAGGAACAATATTATACAGAAAAAATATTGCATGGTGCAAATGATTATTTCGATAAAAAGGATGTAATTACAATTCAAAGAAATATTATTGAAAAGTTAAAAACTGAAGGTTTTGATACCTTTAAAATTGCCTTAATAATGCACCCATTAATTTTCAATAATATTGGTGGATATTCAGGAAACTGATTGTTATTTAAATTTATTATCTAAAGGATGATTTTAGAGCTTTGAATCATCATCTTGCACAACAGACACAGTTTGACCTTTATCTTGCTCTTTATAATTTTTATTCAGCATATCTTGCGCATCCGAATTCCCCTGCGCAGATGCCTTCTCAAACCATTCACGTGCCTTCGAAATCTTATTCTGGTTAAAATAATAAAGACCAAGACTATATTGAGCGTCAGCTTGTCCCTGATCTGCAGATTTTTTATACCATTCAAATGCTGAATCAGGATTTTTTTCTACTCCAATTCCACTCCCATAAAAATATCCCAACCAACATTGAGCATCAGCATCTCCCTGCCAAGCAGCCTTTTCGAACCATTCATATGCCGGCAAATATTTACCCTGGTTAAAGTAATAAAGGCCAAGATTATATTGCGCGCAAGAAAAACCTTGTTTTGCAGACTTTTCATACAATTTGATAGCTTTTGGTAAATTTTCTTTGACTCCAATTCCATATTGGTAGCAAAGGCCTAAAGAATGTTGCGCAAGGTCATTGCCCTGATCAGCAGATTTTTGATACCACTCAAATGCTTTCGCATAATCTCTCTCTGTTCCTTTTCCACAATTATACCAATAACCTACAGTAAATTGTGCAAAGGCACATCCCTGTTCTGCAGATTTTTTATACCATTCAAATGCCTTTTCCAGATCCAGAGATGTTCCTTCCCCATATTCATATTTATATCCCACCAAATACTGTGCTAAATAATTTCCCTGATCAGCAGCTCTTTTATACCACTCAAATGCCTTTTCTAAATCTTTCTCTGTACCAATCCCTTCCTCATAAAATATACCTAGCTCATGCTGAGCGCAAGAAAGCCCTTGTTTCGCAGATTTTTTATACCACTCAAATGCCTTTTTATTATCTTTCTCAGTCCCAATCCCATTGTAATAACAGTATCCCAGATTCAACTGTGCCAAGTCATATCCCTGATCAGCAGATTTTTGATACCACTCAAATACTTTTTCTGAATCTATATCTGTTCCCAAACCACATTCATAGCAAAAGCCTAAAGAACTTTGTGAAATCTTATCTCCCTGTTCAGAACTCGCTTGAAGCAATATAAAGACATCTACATACGATAGAGGACAGCACTCGTTACCCTCAAACTTATACATAAAATTAAGCAATTTTTTGAAATTTTCAGGGACACGCTCTCTCCGTAAAGGTTCAAATTGCGCTCCAACGCTAAAAAAACTACTCACCAAACAAAAATAAACAACAGTAATTTTTGAAAACAACGACTTTGAAATCACAAAAACCTCATAAAAACTATGCCGCAATGATCTGCTTCTTATGCTTAATTCTATCTGTTATCTTTTATACCAAATTACATTACGCTACAGCTCGACCCAGATTTTTTTGGTTGTTCTTCCTCACGTACTTTTGAAGCAGGGGCGCCAGAATCTCCATCTTCACCATCATGGTTCCGTTTTCTCTCGTCAAATATTTCTTCTTCCCGGCCACCTACTGTTATTTTAAATGACCCTCTATCCTTTTCCAATTCGGCAAGGCGATGTTTTTTTCTATCAATAAAATATTTATCCCGTTGTTCTGAAGGCAAAAATGAAAGCAACACTTTGGCAACATCTTCATGCTCAAAATCTTCTCGCATTATGGCATAATCCAATGCTGACCGACCTGTTATATTTTCTTTTCTGTAAGCTCTGTCTTGGGTATTAATAAGCCCAATCCTGTACTCTTCCGGAACAGCCTCTATCAATATCTTTGCAATCTCTGCAAAGCCACACCAAACAGCAACGTGTAGAGCTGTCTTTAACTCGAAATCCCTGGAGGCAATAACTCTAAGTCTTTGTTCTAGCGGAACAAACCCCAATAAAACTCTTAACCCAGAGGCATGTCCATGAATTGCCAACCAGTGCAATGCTGTAAATTTCATATTACCTTTAGCCATAATATATTCAAATCTTTGTACTTCGGGAACAGTTTCAAGTAAGATTCTTATGATATCTGGATTGCCTTGGTTTCCTGCTGTATGCAAAAATGTATCCCCTTCTTTACTCACAAATGTAGTAATAAATTCAACTTTCAAATTTGCTGGAATAGACTCAAGCAACGACATAAATCTCTCTGTATTACCCTCAAATATTGCTTAAAAAAACGGGCCGTTACCCATCACCGGGCTTGTACCACCTGCAATCAACATTGCCAACATTATTTTTTGTATCTAAAACCATTTGATCACCATTTTTAGTCATTTTTTCCTTGTTTAAAGAAATTTTATATTTATACTCGTATTCCGCTTTGCAAAGCGCGTTTGACAATACTATTTGATTTTAATACTATAATAGATATTGTTTTACAAATAGAAAATATAATAAATAAATACAATTATTTATTATGAATGGAGAAAATTGTATGTTTTTTAAAAATTTTATAACAAAATCGTTATTCTTATTTATTTTGGGAAGCTTCATTGGCCTTTCAGCCATGGAGCAAGAAACCCTATTACAATTAGCCGAAACAAACCCATCGGTTCAGTCAGTTTTCGGCCATAGACTGAGGCTAAAAAACTGTACCGATAGACAAATCGGAGTTGATGTAAAAAAATTGGATGAAAGTTGTTGGGGAGGCATAGTAGAAGATGATAATAGTATGGACCTCGGATCCATACATGACAATTTTTTTAGAATTACAATTACCATATACCAAACCCCAGAACTCAAATTTGAACTCCCAATTGATCAAATTAAGCAGTTTCTATGTATCCCAGTAACTCAAATGCTCTTTTGCATTGTAGACGAAAAGTCAGGCGAATATAAAATTCATTTTGAACCCGCAGATTGCAAAAAAAATGTGCTTTCATCGTTTATAAATTTATCAGCAGAAGGAATTGGAGATCATCCGGCATATCAAGCTTTTCCTGCCTTCAAAAATGAATTCATACGTATGTGCATTCGCGAAATGAACATGGACGCTTTTCAAAAATTTGATCCGGTCAAATTTCACCAGTATGTATTGGGCATTGATAGCGTATTCACATATGAAGATATTCAAAACAAAGCGGATAGACTTATGCAGGAGTGGAATCCTATTTTTTATTCTCAAGACGAAAACTATGCAATTATTGAAAGAGTTCAGGAATATATCAAATCAGCAAGACGTTTTTTACTCAGAGCCCTTCAAGACCCGAGCCTAGATGAAGGTTGCTTAGAAGAGGCTGCCGCCGCATCAACCCACCCAGAATTCCAAAGAACAGATGTACAGCAAGAAGAAGCATCCACATCCCAATCGGCATATTCTCGATTCCCAGGCATTCAGGATTCAGCACAACAAAAATATGTTACGACAGATTACTTTTATTTTTTATTAAATAAAGTAAAAGAGACAACTTCTTCATATGAAGAACAAAAAAAATGCAACCCTGCCTACAATACAAGGTTATTAGAAGTATTTGAAATGGATGAACCTATAATCAGCGCTGAAGAATTATATGAATTAATTAACAAATGTATACGAAATTATGATGAACAAACAAAAATTAGAGTTGATGATCACAATACATACATTCAGAAACAATTTATCACTCCAGGCAGTGAGTTCAAAATTGTGGGAGATATTCACGGAAGCATACATTCTTTGGTGAAAATTTTAGAGAACACTTTAACTAAAGTTAAAAATGATACCAATTTTGTTTTTTTAGGCGATTACACCGATAGAGGACTTTTTGGCACCGAGGTCCTTGCACTTTTAATGTGTTTAAAATTGGCAGCTTGGGACAAAGTGTTTTTACTTAGAGGCAACCATGAGAGTTATGGAATGAACTTACACGGTGGCTGGGGACAAGATGAATCAGGAATTTTTATCGGATCCTTCAATGCGGAACTGGAAGCAAAGTATGGTATTGAAAATGGAACCAGGTTGCTATTACAGTTTAAAGAGTTATACAACCGTCTTCCTCTTGCAGTATATTTGGGAACAAATCCAGATACGTGGGTTCAATTCTGCCATGGCGGATTTCAGCCAGATTTTAATCCAAATGAGTTTTTATCCAACTCAGAAAATATACAGAAAATAGAATTTGGTGAAAGCAATTTGACCAGTGAATCTAATGGTTTTGTGTGGGGAGATTTTTATCTAAGAAATAACCAAATCGTTCAAGACGTATCCGGAAGGGGCACCGGGTTGAATTTTATTAGAAATATTCCAAACGTTATATCATCCGATTCCGGACAAAAATCTCCGGAATTTACCGGAGTTAAAGCAATATTTCGTGGACACCAGCATTCAGGCTGTGGGCTAAAAATGTTTCCACGAATAACGGATGAATCTATGAATAAATATGAAAATAAGTCTGGATTAGGCTTGGAACCAATGCCATGGAATGAAGTCACAAAAAATAATCGCGACGGGTTGGTATATGAAACAGTTAAAAATGAATATGGAGATGAGACCACTACTTGTAAACTTAGAATTGATCATTACATCCCAATCTTTACATTTTCAACTGCAACAGAACATGGATTAACTAATA
>Ga0172379_10005161_pt1 | contig 18496 bp, 12 predicted proteins | sample GrowelOW334metaG_FD_119756 | JGI IMG/M metagenome (GOLD analysis project Ga0172379, IMG submission 119756) | Groundwater microbial communities from an aquifer near a municipal landfill in Southern Ontario, Canada - Groundwater well OW334 metaG | ecosystem: Environmental > Aquatic > Deep...
GTAACTCCGCTTATTATTGACATCAAGGCAACTCCGCGCGATATTTTGAAAGAAACCATCGGAGTTATGAATAGCGCAAATCATGTTGGGAACATTTATGCGTTCGTCAATAATACCGATCCGTTGCTTGGAAGGGAAGAGTGGAAATCTCCATCGAATACCGATGTGTCCGATTCTCTTGCCAATTGGATAGAAATAAATCGCGCAACGCTCGCGCTTTTGCCCGAACAAAAGAAAGAACTCCCCTTGCTTATTCAGGTGGATCTGCACGCGAAGCCGGGAATGTATCACGCAACCATTACTTTCTCGGAAGGAGGTTCTCGCTCGGAAGCGGAGCAAAATATTAAAAATGGCGTTTCGGTAGCAGTAAATCTTGAGGTGCTTGATGATGCGAAAGAAGCACTTGAACTCGATAGTTTTAAAACAGCGGGAACGTTTATTTCCAGCAAGGAGGCATCATTTTCATACGGCATAAAAAATATCGGCAATCGCTCGCTTTCCCCAAAAGGGGAGGTGCGCATTTTTAATAGGAGCGGGGAAGAGGTCGCCACTCTTAAAGTAAACGAGGACGGGAAGGTGCTGGATCCGAGCGGGACAAGCCAGCTTGCTTCAGTGTGGGATGCGGGAAGCCGTTTTGGGCGTTATAAAGCGATGCTGAATCTGGAATACGGGAACAAACAGCGCGGAACGCTTCAGGACACCGTATTCTTCTGGCTCATTCCGTGGAAAGAAATTCTTGCCATCTTTCTTTCTTTGATGGTGGTTGTTCTTTCGTTCGTCATGTATTGGCACAACAGTTATTCATTGAATCAGCGCCAGCGGTTGGCGCATGCGACGGTGCATGATTTTACGCACAATGCTCCGACTGTTCAACATCAGGTTTTTTCCTCGGCAAAAAGACCCATTTCCGTTGCTCGTCCACAACCGATAATGTCGAAAATGCCAAGTGAGGTCGTTCGTCCGCAGGTCGTGAAAAAAACAATGACCGAGGGAGCCGTCAGAATACAACCAAGAGCGGACACCTCTGTCGGTCAAGGTAACGTGAAAAAATACGTGGTGAGTTTGAAGAAGTAAGAGAAAGCAACAAGCAACAAGAAAAAAGCAAAAAGGGAACCGACGCGAAAGCGTTGGTTTTTTTTGCCAGAAGGGAGTTGGTCGGAACATGAGTTTCCCAAGGTTCAACCTTGCGTACAAGGTTGAACCTTGGGAAACAGTGAGCACCTAACCTGATGAACTTGATAAACTGCCCGTAATTGCCTGAAATTTGAAAAACACCTATAATATGATTATGTCTTATTTCAAACGCCAATCAAAATCCATTCCTGTTTTTCTATTTTCTATTTTCTATTTTCTATTTTCTATTTTCTCATGTTCTGCCGCCTCGTCGGACGGTTTCTCTCTCACTATCACTCCGCCATTGTTTCAGCTTTCCGTCAGTCCCGGCGAAAGCTGGTCCAGTACGATAAAAGTGGTAAACAACAACTCATACGATATCGACATCTACGCCTCCGCGATGGATTTTGAAGTGAAAGACGAAACCGGTGTTGGTAGATTTATTCCATCAACCAAGACGACCACGACGAGTTATTCGCTCGCCACTTGGCTCTCCGTTCCCAAAGAGCCAATTCATATTCCCGCTGAAAAAACGGGAGTGGTGCCGTTCACTTTAATTGTTCCCGAAAACGCTGAACCCGGCGGACATTATGGCGCCATACTTACCGGAAATCAACCGAACGCCATTTCTTCAGGAAATACGGTAAATGTTTCTGCCGCCATTTCTTCGCTTTTTTTGGTAAAAGTAAACGGCGAAATGATAGAGAAGGGCGACATCCGCGAATTTTCTCTCGATAGAGATTTTTATCAGGAGCCGAAGGTAAAATTTACGCTTCGTTTTGAAAATAAAGGCAATGTACACCTGCTTCCGCGCGGAGAAATAGAAATTCGCAATATGTGGGGTAAAAGCCGCGGGAAAATACACGTTAATCAGGATTCCGATTTTGGAAATGTGCTTCCGAAAAGTATTCGAAAATTTTCGTTTGAGTGGTCCGGGGAAGACAATTTTTATGAAATAGGAAGATACACCGCGCTCGCAACACTTGCCTTCGGAGATCAAACAAAAGAAACCGTGTATCGGGAAACTTCTTTCTGGGTCGTACCGCTTGTTCCGCTGTTTAAGATACTTGCCTTCTTCTTTGTTTTCATCGGTTTCTTCGTGTGGTCAATCCGGCGCTATATCAGGCGCGCGCTTGCTCTCGAAGCGGAACGAATGACCACGGTTACCGTGCCGGAGACTTTGAAAGTGGAAACGTTGGTTCGCCCGATCACTTTAGGCGTGGTGGATCTGCGAAGTGCGGTTTCCAAAACACCTCTGGCTGTTGCTGGTGGAAAAGGAAAACAAGCCAAGGAACAAGAAAAAATGACGCTTTCAAAATTTGTCCGCAAATATCGAATTTTCTTGATTTGCGTTGTCTGTATTCTCATCGGCATATACGGCATTCGCTCATATTTCAAACAAGTACTCACCTATCAGAGAGATTATAACGTGAAAGTGCAAAGAGAAGACGGGGCAACCGTTAAAACATCTTCTAAGACCCAAATAAAAACAAACGATGTGAATCTTGGAAATTAAGTAAGTTTCCTCATTCACCAAGATTACATAGCCTCGTCATCCTGAGCTTGCGAAGGATGACGAGGCTATAGTTTTTGTTTTTGTGAGAAAATAAAGAAAAGATAAAGAGAAGTTATCCACAACGTTTCTTCACCGCACGTCAAATCCTTGTTATAATATTTACATATCAGCAGAGTATGAAAAAATATTTTCGTTCTCTGTTTGTATTATCGGAAATGGTCGATACAAAATTTTTATCGCAAATATACAAAGTTCAAAAATTCATTAAAAATTATTATTCATCTTTTATAAAAAATTATGCAATACACCGCATTATTAAATACGCCGAGAAGAGGCATCGCCGCCTTTCTTCTTTTGACCCTCGTTTCGTGGTCGCTTGGCTTGCCGAATTTTATCCATAAAGCCAACGCTGCCGCTCTTACATTCGTCAGCGATACGCTTTCCGATACCGCGACATCATCGCCGTCAAATCACACGATCGTTTTCACAACCCCGACGGGGATTGCCGCGGGAGAAACTTTTACCATTCAGTTTGACCCAACAGACAGTGCGTTTGATCTCTCCGCCGTTGATCAAACCGACATTGACGTTTCTGACGCAGTTGCGGGTGATAAAACAATCGTTGCTGGTGCTCCCGGTGCAGGAGAGTGGGGTTATACCATTGCGGGTGATACCATGACCTTTACTGCCGGAGCAGGTTTGGTGGTTGCTGCGAATGGAACAACTACCGTGGAGATCGGAACGAATGCCACTTTTGGAGTAGCTGGTGATGCTCAGATTGTGAATCCTGATGGAACTCAAGCAAGCATTTCTTATGTCATCAGAATCGGAGGCACCATGGCTGATTCCGCCGATACCCGCGTTCTCATGGTTCAGCACGTAGAACTTACCGCTGCCGTTGAAACCATCTTTGAGTTTGAGGTTCTTGGGGTTGTTGCTGGTGAAGCCATTAATGGCGATGAAGTGACCGCCGTTGATTCCACTTCGGTAACTCTTCCTTTTGGAATCTTGACACCGGGTAATGATAAAACTCTCGGACAAGAACTCCGTGTAAAAACGAATGCTACTCACGGTTATGCCGTCACCGTACAAGCTGATGGAAATCTTCTTTCAGCAACCGGTGCCGACATCAATCCCTTTAGAGATGATGCCGCGACCGCAGTACCGGAGGCATGGGGGGTAGATCCTATCGCAACCCTCGACGATGATACCACCTATGGACATGAGGGTATTACGAGTGAGGATGCTGACTTGAACGGTAATGAGTTTGGAGTTGCCTTGTTTGCCGGTAACTTTATTGCAGCACCTCGCGTTGTCCTCAGTCATGATGGCCCTGTAACTTGGGCTGGCGATTATACTACGCCGTTAACCTATAATCCGGACAAAGCCACCACCCGCGTAGGCTACAAGATAGAAATCACCGCCCTGCAAGAAGCCGCCACTGATTACACACAAAGCCTCCACTACGTAGCCACCCCGACCTTCTAAACAGAATTTCCTACAAAACTCCCGATGAATATCGGGAGTTTTGTTATATATTGCAAAAAATGCTACAATACTTGTAACAACAATATGAAGTTTAAAGCTCGATTGTTTTTACATAGTTTTGGGAGCAAATATATTTGTTAACCAATTAAAACCTTATCTTGTTTTTGCGTATGAAATACCACATTAAACGTCCGATCGTTGCGCTTTTTGCGTTTTTATTCCTTGGCCTTTTGCTTACCGCAAGCCCGCTTTTGGCTCAACAGGCAAACAGCGTGAAGATACAGCCGAGTATTATTGAAGAAAAGGTTGATCCGGGACAGAATTACTCCTCTGTTTTGCGCGCAACCAACACGGGAACGATGGCTCAAAACTATACCGTGGTCGTGGAAGATATTGAATCCATTGATGCTACTGGACGCCCCATTTTTGCAACCAAAAAAGAAACGACCGGTTTTGAAATGAGTTCTTGGGTAAAGGCTGAAAAAACAACGGTTGTTGTCGGACCAAATGAGACGGTCGAGATACCGTTCGTGGTTTCTGTCCCGAAAAATGCCACGCCGGGCGGACACTTTGGTGCAATCTTTTTGACAACTGAGGGGAAAAAACCGGATACCATCGGCGCTGCCGTCGGCTTTCAGGTTGGTTCGCTTTTGAGTTTTCAGGTTTCGGGAGATGTCCTTGAAAAGGCAGAAATACGGCAGTTTACTTCCGACAAGGCATTGTACGGTGATACAAAAGTGAAGTTCAATGTAAAGATTAAGAATTCTGGAAACTCATTAGTTCGCCCGCGCGGAATGATCGAGATACTTGATATGTTCGGGAAAAATGTAACGACAATAAAACTCAACGATTCTGCAGCCGCCGTTTTTCCTCGTTCCGAGAGATCGTTTACGGTCACGTGGGAAGACGATAAACTGCATTTGGGAAAGTATACCGCCATCGCGAGTATGACCTACGGATTTGACGTTCAACACACCATCTTTTCTGAGACCGGTTTTTGGATCGCACCGACAAGTGTTTTGACACCGGTACTTGGTTTTCTCTTTTTCTTAGCTCTTGTTCTTTATATTTCAGTGAAGCTGTATATCAGAAAGAAAATGCGGGAATACGGCATAAATACCAAGACCGAGAAGGCGAAACGCAAAGCAGACTTTTCTTCGCGATCCACTATAATGTTCCTCGCTTTCGTTGCTTTTGTCGTGATATTCTTCTTGGTGCTGTTCGCGATGTTGGCATAAAAAAGTAAATTTATTCATGAAGGATAAATTAAAAACAACTATTGTCAGTGCCGAGTTGGCCTGCATCGTTTCGCTCATTGCTCTTTCAGGGCTTGGCATTTCTTCGCTCGGGACGGTCGGATTCGTACAACAGATGGGTCTGGCGGTCGGTATGACTGCCGGAGTTCCGAAAAATGAATACAACACGCTCGCACAGGCATTAAAAGAAAGAGATGTCGCCATCACGGAGCGAGAAAAGGCGCTCGCAGAAAAAGAAGCAAACATATTACAAGAACAAAGAGTGAATGACACGAAACTCTCATATCTCGTCATTAGTATCGGCGCGTTATTGCTTTCGCTCATTCTTCTCAATTTTTATTTGGACGCGAGAAGAAAACGAAACGAAGGATACGTCGTAAACATAAAAAAATAACAAAAAATAAAAAAGCGATCATGATGGTCGCTTTTTTTGTTGTGTGCTATTGGAAGGGAAGGGGACGAAAATAAATTTCTAATTTCTAATATCTAACAAAATGTCTAATGTCAAAAAATGAGACATTCAAACGTTTCGGTTCCGGGTACAACCCGGAACCGGCGACCAGACGTTTTTTCAGAAATTGGATATTAGAAATTAGAAATTTGTTTTTTTATCCCCTTTCCTCTCTTGACTTTTTCGAAAAAAAAATATAAAATGCACCTGTGGGTGCGACCCGGGCACAGGCGCATTTTAAAATTATAAATAACCCACAATAGAATTGGAGAAATATCAATATATCCACTCATCATCAAAATTAAATACGCCATTTTTACTTTCGTTTTAACAAAGGGCGAAGTGGTTTCGTTATCCGATCAACTTTTGGCCTGCCAATGAGCGGCGTTTAATCGGTTGATTGTTTGCATTGTTTGAGAAGGGCACAATCCTTGTCGATTTTTGTCGCCGGAACGGAAACCAACCTTATTGATCTGGTCACAGGCCTTGCTTGCGCGGTCTTTTTCGCGTATATCTCAACCCATTCTCTCTTTTTTCGAAACGATGAAGTGAAAATTATACAAGAGTATGTTTCGTATTCTTCTCAATTTTCTTAAATTTGTTCTCGTGGTAACAGGGGCCGTGTTTTTGAGCACCCTGGCTATTAACGCTGCCGATTCATGGAAAAATCCCGAGAACTCCATGTTGGCGGGAGCTTTGTCGAGTATTACTAAAAAAGCGCCGTGTCCTGAAGGAATGACGTATGTCGGTGCACCGGCAGGCGGGTACTGTATTGATGTGTACGAAAATTCCGCAAGTGAATCGTGTTTGTATGATGATCCCAAAAATCAGGAGGAAACGCGATCAGACATAGCAGACGTAAAATGTGTTCCGATTTCAGCAAAAGGGGCATCTCCGTGGCGAAACATTTCTCAAAATCAAGCTATGCAGGCTTGCGCAAAAGCGGGGAAGCGATTACCTACGAATGAGGAATGGTTCTTCGCAGCGCTTGGAACATCCGACTCATCCTCCGGATGGAAGACATCTGACTGTAACGTAAACAAAAATCGTGATACTTTTGATCCGGCATTAACCGGCTCGGGTGAAAATTGCGTTTCCCCTCTCGGGGTATATGACATGGTCGGGAATGTGTGGGAATGGGTCGGAGAAACAATAAAAGAAGGAAAGTTTGACGGAGTAGCTGTTCCTGCTACCGGCTATGTGGCGAGCGCCGACGAAAAGGGTATTCCTTCCGAAACGAGCGCAACTTCTTCCGATCCGAATTATAATAACGATAGATTTTGGGTGAAAAAAGAAGGAGTTTCGGGCATGTTCCGCGGAGGATTTTGGGCAAGCGGATCGGATGCGGGTATATATACGGTTCACTCTGAAATGTCACCGTCGTTTGTGGGAACGGCGGTAGGGTTTAGATGCGTCAAATAAAAATAATTTCCAATTACCAATTTCTAATTTCTAATGAACGACCCTTCGACGCGGCTCAGGGCAGGCGACATTTAGAAATTCAAACATTAGACATTTTATTAGAAATTAGAAATTGGATATTAGAAATTTTTTCTATTCTTTCTCCCCATGTGATATGATTAAGTAGACATACAATGTTTTTGAATTATGGCATGCTTTTACAATAAAATAAAAATATTCTCATTCATCATCGGTATATTTTTATCGTGTCTTTTTCCGCAGTTTCTTTTTGCCGCTGTTTTGCTGCCGGGATACGCGAGTGATCTTATTTCGGATTCGGGCCCATCAATTGGCGTCAATCATACCATTCAATTTCAGGTGACTCAGCCGATTCCTCCTTCGGGCGAAATAATTATTACTCCTGAAGATGGAGAATTTTTAATCCCTCTTTCTTTTGATATTTTTGATATAGACTTTTCGGTTGCCCCTGCTCTCGGCGCTTTGTATACAGATCGCAGTCTTGCCAATACCGCAAGTCCTGCGGAAGAAGGCGTCGTGATCCAATCGGGATTTTCCGGTTCGCTTGTTTTTACTCTGAATTCATCCGCGGGACTCAGTGCCGGCAATATGGTGCGCATTGAACTTGGAACAAACGCCGCATACGGCGGAGATGGAGTCAATCGTCTTGTCAATCCGGATACGGTGCGGTCGTATAAGATACTGATCGAAACAAGCGACGCATCAGATGCGGTAATAGATTCTGGTGGGACGATGATTGCGATAGTGGAGCCCGTTGCCGTCGGTCCAATCGACACGACTGACCGAACTCCGCCAGTCATTTCAAACGGAGCGCCAACAGGGCTTTTACCCGGAGGAACAAGGGCTGTGGAGCTTTCTGTTGAAACGGACGAGTTTTCGTACTGCCGTTATGCGACAACCACTGGCGTTGATTTTACGGCAATGACGGGAGTATTTCCTACAAAAACAAGAATAGGAGCAACTCCGGCTTATTCGCATTACGATGTTATTGCTCGAAATCTCCTTGATAGTACAACGTATTCATTTTATGTGCGCTGCCGCGACTATCAGATGAACAAAAACTTGGAGGACTACGTTCTTTCTTTCAAGGTCGGAATTGTGCCCAATCCTAATGCCGGTACCGGTCTAGGAACCGGATCGGGAACCGGGTCAGGAACAGGAGTTGGCAGCGGTTCCGGCGGTGGCAGCGGAAATCTTATCGGTGGCGGATCAAGTGGTTCCGGACCTGGCGGGGAAGGCGAACCGGGTGGAGGGAATTTTTTGAAAACTGCCGATGTTTCTATCAGCGGAACGGCATATCCGTCTGCAAAAGTGTCCATTCTTCTTGATGGAAAAGAAAAAACATCAGTATTTCCTGGACCTGATGGAAAATTTACCGTTACCATAACAGGACTTGAACGCGGTACCTATACATTCGGACTGTATGCCATTGATGCTAAGGGAGTGAGATCCGCCATGATATCATCGACGGTATCTCTTATTGCCGATACGATGAACACCGTCGCGGGAATTATTTTTCCGCCTACCATCCAGGCTGAGAAAAAAACAGTAGACCCCGGAAAAGATTTTGTTTTTTCCGGAAGTGCCATGCCGAAAAGTGCCGTGGAGGTTGCTCTTCGAGATACGGCGAACGGAGAATATTTTGCGACGAGCACGGTCGATGCACGCGGAGGATGGTCGGTAACCATGAGCACGGTCGATCTTTCCGTCGGATCCTACACGGCGCAGGCGCGTTCGTCTTTTACTGAGACGGAAACAAGCGGATGGAGCATTAGCATTCCGCTTGGTATCGGACAGGAAGCGGCACCGGAACTTTCTTTACGTGCAGACTTGAACAAAGATGGCAAAGTGAATCTCGTCGACTTTTCCATACTTCTTTTTTCCTGGGGAACGAGCAACGGGACAGCGGATATAAATATGGACGGAAAAGTAAATCTCTCAGATTTCAGTATTATGATATTCTACTGGACGGGATAAACGAATACAAAAATAGAGAATGGAAAATAGAAAATTGAAAGAATATTACCGTTGGTGTAATGTTTCTATTCTCAATTTTCTATTTTCTATTTTCATTCTGCACCGTTTATCCACTTCTTTATATTTTTTTTATTTGTTCCTTGAGATATAATAAAGAAGTAAAGAACGAGGAAAACTCAATTTAAATTTTTAAAAATTATGAATTCTTTTTTACGAAAATTAAAACGAGAAGGTGTCGTAAAACAAGAAGAAGCTGAACAGGCGCTTCCTGTCGCTCAGACATCCAAAGTAGGAATGGTTCCTCCCGGTGTTGCTCAGCTGCCGATTGATGTGTATCAGACGGATGCGCACATCGTCGTATATGCACAAATTCCCGGATTGGATATTTCCAATCTTGATATTTCCATTGAGGGCGACAACGATGTTGTTACCATTCAAGGCGAATACAAAAGACCGGAAGGCATCCATGCCGATGTGGGAAGTGATGGAAGCGGAGAGTTTTCTTTGGAAGAGTGCAGTTGGGGTCAGTTTTTCAGGCAGATAATTTTACCGCAAGAAATTGAAGCGGAAGCCGCAGACGCGAAGGTGAAAGACGGAGTGCTTATCATGAAATTTCCTCTCAAAGGCGCTGCGAGTAAAAAATTCAAGATGCGTGTCGTGAAGATTGGAGACATGCACGAAGCGCGTCCGGAGGGAGCCATGACGGTTGCCGTGTGAATTTTATGCGGCAAGTCGTGCGAATTTTTCTCTCTATCGCAAAAAGTTTTTTCGCCAGCGACCGCGTATCGCTTTTAATGAGTATGCGAAAGTTATTTACAATTTTTATACTTTCTTTCGCTGTATCGGCAACCGCTTTTCCTGCCGCCATTTTTGCTGCGACACTTTCTTTTAATCCTGAAACCGGAACATTCGGTGCGGGAAAAACTTTCAATGTTGCTCTCGCTGTCGACGGGGGAGGGCAAGGAGTAAATGCGGCTGAAGCGAACATTACTTTCGATAAGACCGTTCTCTCCGTGCAAAGTATTTCTAAAGATGGCTCCGCCTTCAGTATGTGGCCGATCGAGCCGGCCTTTGATAATGTAAAAGGAACCATTTCTCTCGGTGGTGGAACCGCTACGTCCTTCAGCGGGAAAAAAAATATTCTCACGATTGTATTTAAGGGAATGAAAGAAGGGAGTTCCACGGTGAGTATTGCTTCCGGAAACATTACCGCTGCTGACGGCAAGGGTACCGATGTTCTTGCGCCTGACGGAAAAAAAACAGCGAATTTTATTATCAGTAAAGAGTCGGCATCAGCGGCTCCGGCAGTATCAGAAGCACCGGCTGTTTCTTCCGGTGGAAGCATTCCGCTTCCGGCCATTCCTGTTATAACATCGACTACGCATCCGGATCCTGAAAAATGGTATAAAGAAAATACCGCAATCTTTAAATGGATTGTCCCTCGCGATGTTGATAATGTTCGAATATTGCTGGATGACAGCCCTCGTTCCGTACCTTCCATTTCGAACACGCCGCCTATTTTTGAAAAAGAGTTTAAAGATATTCCCGACGGCACGCGATATTTTCACGTCATGTTCCACAACAAGTCGGGATGGGGAACTCCTGCGCACCGGCAGGTGTTGGTAGATAAAACGCCGCCCGAGAAATTCACGATCGAGGCGCGGGCCGACACTCCTTCTCCCGGAGATACCTCTTTGGTGTTTCCTGTAACAGACAAAACTTCGGGAATTGACCATTATGAGATGTCTATTGCCGGAGCGAGTTCGACAACCATTCTTGCGAGCGAAGTGTCCTCAACGGGCGAATATACATTGGACAAACTCTCTGAGGGAGAACACAGTGTAAAAATACAGGCGTTCGACAAAGTGGGAAACATGATGCAATCAGAGGCGAGCTTTACCGTGCTCAAACCTGCCCCTGTTGCATCAACGGCAGGAGATGTCGTGGTGGCACCGCCGGCATCAACTTTGCCTTATTGGCTTTCTTTGATATTTGTCGCGTTGTCTGTATTTCTTGCAGGAATGATGTATTCGGAAAGAAGAAAAGTTGCATCATCCAGAGAACAAATGAAAATTGAAGCCGACGAGGCAGGAGATAAACTCGGAAAAGTATTTTCCGCTTTGCGCGACGAAGTAGAGGAACAGATTCGCGCTCTGTCTGCCAAACCGAATTTAAGCGATTTTGAAAGAGAAACACTGGAGCGGATAAAAGAAGCCCTTGATGTTTCCGAAGAGATCATGGATAAAGAAATCGACGACGTGAGAAAGCTTCTGCGTTAAAGTACTTTTTTGTGTCAAAAAACAAAGCCTCGCCATCTGGCGGGGTTTTTCTCACTAAAATCAATACCAAGGGCCGCCCTATGTAAATACATAGGGCGGCCCTTGGTATGCTAGGTGGCGAGGGTTGGGGCTGGTGTTTTTTCCGTTAATTCCGGAGAAAATTCTTCGTTATAGGTAAGCCAATCTTCTAAGTATTCTTCAAAATCATGAACTGTTTCAAAATACTCAGGAAAGGTTACTTTGTTTAAAATCACTCGTTCGGGACGTCTGTTGCCGAGAAAATCATCGTAACTTGAATATGGATATTTATTCAGATACTCTTTTGCTTTACGCGGGTCGGTAATTCCTTTTTCCTTCCAGTCTGCATCAATAATCTTTAAGGGGTTTAGATGAATATAGGCAAATAGATATTTTAAATAATTATCGTTATTAACGTGTCGCGCTTTGAAACGGCCTTGAAATAGAGGACCAACACGTTTATATTTTTTATTGAAATACATAGAATAACCGGTGGTCAATTTTTCCATAAAAGTGCTTATTCCACCCTCTTGCGTTTCTCTCACAAGCAAATGAAAATGATTCGGCATAAGGCAATACGCGCCAATGGAAGTACGCAGATCACCCCGACGTATTTGTGAAAGTGGCAGATTCTGAACATCACGAAACACAAAAGGTTTTGTTGAATTTGCAAGATATAAAAGACGGATAAAACGTTCCTCATCACCATCGTTTAAAAATATCTCACGCTTTTCAACACCACGATTGTAAACGTGATAATATTCATCGGTACTAAAATCTAATTTCCGTTCCATTGGAATATTATAAGGCATATAAACATTTTTACCAAGGGCCGCCCTATGTATTTACATAGGGCGGCCCTTGGTAAAAGAAAAAAAGGGGAAAGGGGTGTTCTTTTTTATATCTCTCTTTGGTTGTTTCTTTTGACCCTTTTTGTTCTGGGGTGCGAAATGATAAAACTGTTGATAACTTGGTGTTTTTTTGTGTTTTTCCGCTTGTAAAAATGGTAATATATAAAGATAAGATAAAGAAACGAATTAAACAAAAAACAACGCCGTTTTCGGCTTTTATGAATTTCTGGAGAAGGATTATTAAAAGAAAGATCCTTTCTTTTCCTGCGTGGACAGGAGGAGCGTTTTTTGTTGTGCTCGCGCTTATCGGCATACGTTTGGTGCTTGCCGGAAACGAGGTAAAAACCATGTATGTTTTTCCCACGCAGATCAAATCCGTCGGCTGGGAAAACGAAAATGCGTCACTCGAACAGACGCTTTCTGGACAGGCCATTCTCAGTGACTTTACTAAAGAAAATTCCGCGCACATCATCGAAGAAGGAAGCGCTTTTTCTCCCGACAATATTATTTTCGAAAATGCGGCGGCTGGAGAGTCGAATGAGAGCGGAAACACGGAGAGCGGTTCTTCCGACAGCGAAACGAATTCCACTGCGAATGGCGATGCGCCATCATCCATCGGAGAAGAAGGATCGACTGGAAATCATGCAGACGCGGACATCGTGAACCCCGATGCGAGCGATGTTCAAAATGCGGATGCGCCGACGGTAACTTCCGATTCTCAAAGTTTGATTTCTTTCCCGAAAATAATTTCTCTTTTCCAAAATTTTGCCACGCCGCTTTTGGCGGAGGAGCTTCCCGAAAATCAAACCAGTACGCCTGCGATTTTGGTTGAGAGCGATATGGGAACAACGACCGATGGATCAACACCCCGTGCTGATGAAAATATAGCAGCGGAAAGCGAGAGTAACGTTTCCGAAACAAAAACTCCGGAAGATGTTTCCGCCTGTGCCGTTAAAGAAAAAGATTGCCATACGATGGAACTTTCCGGCTTTGGTATACAAGGAGGCGTGTCTCTCGGCGATATCGAAAAAGTCGAGCTTCGTCTTTCTCTCGCGGGAAAAGGCTTCGCATCAGAAACGGAGAGCGATAAGCTTTTCATAAAATATTTTTATAACAACGAATGGTATTTGGCAGATGCCATTTCTTTCGACAAAGAGGTTTCAAACTCCTCAAATGGCGGACACTTCCTCTATGTTTTGCCGGAAATACAATCGTGGGATGAGCTTTCGGATATCAAAGTTTTTGTGGAATATGACCGGAATGAAAATACGGCGTCGGAAGTGTATATCGATAGCGCGTGGCTTGATGTTTCGTTCAAGTCACCCGATGAGGAAACCCTCGCCCCGGAGGGAAATATTGCGTTTGATCTCAGCAAGGAAGATGAATCAAACAATCCCGATATTCTCAATGTGGGAAATGGAGAAGAAATACTTTTTGATTACAACGGAGACATTGCTTCGCGCGGTCTGCTTGTAAAGACGGACAAAATCCGTTACAACGGACTCTCGGAACAGAAGGTATATTTCAGTGTTACCAATACGACCGACTCGGAAAGTACTTTTGATCTGAATGCCTATTTCCCTTCAAACGGAGGAAACATAACTTCGATAAAAAAATGGACGCGCAATGTTCCGTACGAAACGACCGTTTCGGAATACAAACCACTCACGTATTTTTGCGAGGAAGGGTGGATGCTTACGGAAGCGTCGGGGGGATCGGCGCAGCAATATTCTTGCGCGGGAACCGGAGAAATGGAACGGTGCAGCGAGTTGAATTCCGACCGGGTAAATTGCACCGTATCAAACACGAAGATCGGCGTTCGCAAAGAAACGAAATATAAAAATACCTGGCAGGAGTTTATGGCGGGGGAGAAGGGGGAAGAGAGTGAATTGCAAAAGATCGCCGATTATTTCCAAGGGCCTAAATATAGCGTCGCAGTGCCGGAGAACACCAAAGAAATATTTGAGGGCGAGCATTTAATCTTTTCCGGACAAACGCTGTATTTCCAAATGGACGTTTCTTATCCGATGAATTCACGCGGAAAATTTTACATTAAGGCATCGAATAGCGATTCTGTCGCGCTTATCGGTCCGCGCTGGGACGGTGGATGGAAATATCGCATTCCGGTAGAGGCGGACAATACGAAAAATAAAAATGCTCTTGCTGAGAATGAAGCATACGTAGAGCTTGATTCAGCCGCTTTGGACTTTTGGAAAAATGTGAAATATGACGGAAGCGACATCCGGTTTGCTTTAGCGGACGGCAAAGAATTTCCGTACTGGATATCCGAATGGAATGTGGAAAAAAAGGAGGCGGGAATATGGGTGTCGCTTCCAAATGCCGCGGCGGAAGTAAAAAATACTTTTTATCTGTATTACGGCAATCAAAAAGCGAAGAGCGAAAGCGATATCTACCGGACATTTACCCACTCCGATCTTCGCGATGTTTTTCACGTGTCGGAAAATAGTGCGCAGAATATTTCGGTCATAAGTTTAATTGACGAAAACGAAGTAGAAGCCGTCGGTTCTCCGAAAGTAACGCTTGAACGTGGCGAAATGATCCCTCTCTTTTTCTCTGAAGTGGGAGGAACGATACGTTCACTCGGTCCGATCATGGCGTATCCTGCCGATCCTTTTTCGCAGAGCGACGTTTCTGATGTTTCAACAAAAGAATTTTCTCCCGACTATGTTTTACCGGAAGATGCGAGCCGAATTTTGGTACGATGTGTTCCTTCGGACGATGATCTTCATATTACGATAATCGGTTCGGATAATTCCGTTCTGGAGGAGGGCGACTGCGCGGCATCCAAAAAAGATTTTGGCGAAATAATTTTTGGAACGAACGATAAGATGAATTTTCCGTCCGGTTCGATCATTTCATCAGCAAATCTTTCCGGCGGTTCGTTTCTCGCTTATTTTGGAACGGTCGGCGCGGCGGAAAATGATATTTCACATCGTTTGTGGGGAGCGCCGCAAGCGCGCGGAGCATCTTCTTTTGATGGGACGCTTTCGATCGGGAGCCAAGAAAATTCTCCCGTGTTTGAAGATATCGCCGATATCAGCATGAAGATCGATATTCTTGACGACTCCATCGCCAACACAAAAAAAACAACAAATGATGAAAAAGGGGAAGAGTTCAAACTTCCGAAAGTGAACGATATCGTCGGGGAGCGCAAGGATTTTAGCGCTAAGGATAAGCCTGAATTTCGTTTTCGTTACAAGCCTCAGAGAAATATTCTGGTACAATTATTCCGTGGAGTGTTTGCTAAACAGCAATACTCTGTGAAAAATATTTCTCTTTCTGGTCCGGAAATGGAGAGTGTTCCGGCCGACTTTGATGTCGAGTACGGAGAGAATGGCGAGTGGTCGCTTAAAATGAAAAGCAAAATAGCGAACTTTCGTCCCGGAAAATATACGCTAAAAATAAATGTCGACGAAGGCGGTGTTGATTTTGCCGATGAGATGAATTTTTACTGGGGCGTGCTCGCAGTGAACACCAACAAGGCGGTCTTTGTTCCGGATGAGGAAGCGTATCTCCAGATGGCGGCACTCTCCGATACTGGAGATACGATTTGCAATGCCTTTCTTATTCTCACGATTACTTCTCCCGACGGCATCACGCGCGAAGTTCCTGTTGAGTCGCAGAGTTCCTGCGGGTTCAACAATGTTACTGATAATCCCGACTACGTTGCGTATTATAATGTTTCGAAACCCGGTACGTATCGCATGACTCTTCTTCGAGAGGGGGGAGATGGTGTTTTGATAAATAAAATTGAAGATTCGTTCGAGGTTCGCGAGAGTGTTCCATTCGTGATCGAGCGCGAGGGTGCGACTCGTATCTGGCCGAAAGCATCATATGTGATGAAGTTTTCCATAATATCAGTGAATGATTTCAAGGGTCAACTCACAGAAACCGTTCCGAAAGATTTTACTTTGATTTCTCTTGATGGCGGAGATACGAAATTCTGGGGGAATGCTAAACACATTGTCTGGAATGTTGACATGAAAGCCGGCGAAACAAAAACATTCAGTTATGAATATGATGCGCCGGATGTTTCGCCGTATCTCTATACGCTTGGACCCGCTGAAATGCGATCGGGGGCAGGTTTGCCGTTTGTGGAAACACGAACATGGAAGCTTGCTTCCGATGCCATCGGCAATATGTTGCTTCTCTGGGACAGTACGTATATTCCGACCGGGTGGACCTGCGTTTCTTGTATTTCCGGCGATCCGTTCTATCAGCGTTTTATCATCGGTTCTTCTACGCCGAATGTGAACGGCGGGGCGGGAACTCATACTCATACGGCAACTGGCGCGGTAAATGCGATGGTGGGAGGGGCGGTTACGAGCGGTGGCGGCGGAGGCGCGGACACGGCAACTCCCGCGCACACGCATACCTATGCGCCGACAATTTCAGCCGCATCCAACTTGCCGACCTACCGTAACTTAGTGGTTATACAATACAGTTCTACCGGTCAGCCGGCGAATATTCCCACGGGTGCCATCGCAATATTTGATGCGGCGGTGCCAGCCGGATGGACGCGATATTCCGCGCAAGACGGATACTTTTCTTATGGAGAAAATACGACGGTAGTTGGCGGAACGGGCGGTTCTGCCACTCATTCGCACACCATCACGGGAAACACCGGCAATGCCGCCGGCGGTACGAATGCGGCGAATGGCGGAGTGCAGGCGACCACTCAAAATCACGTTCATGCTGTTTCGGCGAATTCTTCGACCGAGAGTATTTTTCCGCCCTATGTCAGCGTCATTCTTGGTAAGCTTGACGCAACTACTACTCCGTCGAACGACATGATCGCGATGTGGACCGATACGCCTGATACGGGATGGAATAGTGTTTCTGGTGTTGGGGGAGATTTTGAAAATCGGTTTATTTTTGGATCTGCCACATATGGAACAACAGGGGGTACCGCGACGAGTACACATCCAGATGTGATGGGGATAGTTTCTGGACAGGGCACAGCGAGTACGAATCGAACAGCCGGTGCTCTCGGCGCCCCTCGGCATACTCACTTGGTTGATGCGACGAATTTTAATACTGCATGGAGTTTGCCTCCTTATCGTTCTGTTATTTTTGCGAAGCGCGCCGGCGGTTATCCTCCGGATGCCCCGACGCTTCATGGCGTACCGTTTGATAATGAAAAAACAGGAAGTTCAACGCCGGCTTTGGAATTTACTGGAAACGATCCCGATGGGACGGATACGTTGATTTACCAATTGCAGTGGGACGATGATGCCGATCTGGACGTCTCTCCTCTCGGTGATCGTTCTTCAGATAATGAGAGCGGATGTTCTCCGAACTGTTTCCAAAATCTTATTACCCCCGCTGATACCTCGCCATTTAATGATGCTGAACGTATACGTTTTCGCATACAAACCGCACTGACTTCTGATACGACCTATTATTGGAGAGTTCGAGCGAAAGAGAATTTGACTGGTACGTGGGGTTCATGGAGTACGACGACCAGTTTTACCTATCTCCAAGATTTGGCGTTGCCGCGATGGTTTCAGACGGAGGATGCTCAATTTGATATTGGTACGTATTCCGGTACTGCCGCAACGTACGGAACCAATAACGTAAAAATCGATACCTCCATCACCGGTGCGATGGTCGCGTATGCGGAAGGGAACGCTACTGCGCCACGATACCAACTTTGGAATGGTTCTTCGTGGGATGGAGAGAATAACGCCACCGATGTCGGAGAACGTCAGGATTGGGTTCGAACCGCCGCGGCGTCGACGCGCAACGAATATGTCATGGCGACGATGGGCGCTTCTGGAAAAGTGATGGCGCAGATATACGACGGAAATACCGCAACGTGGGGGAACGCTACGACGACGGTAACGACTTCGGCAAGCATTTCCTATCGCGGATTTGATGTCGCTTACGAATCAACTTCGGGCGATGCGATGGTTGCATCATGCAGCGGCGCGGATGCGGTCTATCAGAAATGGAACGGAACTTCATGGACGCCACCCGCGCTGATTACCGAGGTTTCTCTCGGCGCGAATTGTCAGTGGTTACAGCTCGCAAGCGACCCGACATCAAACGAAATCATTATGGTGATGCGGTCGGATATTTCGGCA
>Ga0172379_10005162_pt1 | contig 18493 bp, 15 predicted proteins | sample GrowelOW334metaG_FD_119756 | JGI IMG/M metagenome (GOLD analysis project Ga0172379, IMG submission 119756) | Groundwater microbial communities from an aquifer near a municipal landfill in Southern Ontario, Canada - Groundwater well OW334 metaG | ecosystem: Environmental > Aquatic > Deep...
AATAACGCCACCGAGAGCGGCGAGCCAATAAAGCGTTGGTTTGGATAATTTCATATCGTTTTTAAATCAATTAATGCATGGGCTTTTTGCTTTGATTTTGGTACCTTATCGTCCGGGCCGGTGCCAGGAACCGCGCCGTGCCACCGGTAATCGCGTTCCATATAGCGCACGCCTTTCCCAGAAATGGTGTGCGCAATAATGACGGTGGGGCGATCTCTTGTTGATGCAGCAAGCCCGCATGCGTCGGACAAATCGCGAATATTGTGCCCGTCGGACTCAATGACTTCGAATCCGAAGCTTTCGAATTTTTCGCGCAACGGTTCGAGAGGAACAATATCTTCCGTATTTCCATCGATTTGGATGCCATTGCGATCAATGATCCACGTTAGATTATCGAGAGAATTTTTACTGGCAAACAAGGCGCTCTCCCATACAATTCCGGTCTCGAGTTCACCGTCGGACAAGAGACAATACGTTCGCCAGGGGAGTGACTCGGTTTTTGCTAGATAGGCGAGCCCGACGGATTGCGCAGCGCCGTCGCCCAAGGGGCCTGAGGTGTTTTCGACTGCGGGTAAAAACGTTCTTTCTGGATGGCCTTGAAGGGGAGATTTGAATTGTCGGAGCGTGCCAAGTATTTTTTTGGAGAAGTATCCAGCATGCGCCATTGCAACGTATCGCGCAGGGCATACATGCCCGTTGGAAAGCAGGAATCGATCTCGGCCACTCCACATGGGTTTTTTGGGATCGTGCACGAGGACGTGAAAATAAAGAACGGTCATAATGTCGGCAACTCCAAGCGAGCCACCAGCATGTCCGCTCCCGGATGCGGAGAGCATTTCAATGATATCTACTCGAATCGTTCGCGCGAGTTTTTCCAATCGTAATAAGTCCGCGTTTTCAAGAGTCTGTATTGTGCGCGTATTTCCCATAGGTTGCTAGCATAGTATAGCAAAAGAGCGTGGAAATCAGAAATACAAAACAGGGCACGATTTGCGCCCTGTTTTGTGGATTATTGCACGTAAATTGCTCCGGTGTTTTGCGAATTGTAGCTGTCAAAGAAGGTATAGGTTCCTGCGGTTTTGAATGTGGAGATAAAGCTCTCTCCGGCCTTGAGTGTGCCCGTGCCCCATGTAAGAGAATCAGACGTTGCTGTATGTGCGATCGTATCGTTATTCGTGAATTTCACTGTGCCGCCAACGTGGATGGTTACAGAGATTGGGCTATAACCGGTTGAGCCGATGGAAATGGTTGCGGCTGCTTCGAGTGTTTTGTCGTAATTGATATTCGCGACTCCGGCCGTTACTGTGGCTGGCACGAATTGGCTTGAATCCTGAATTGGATCGCTAATGGTGTAGTTTGAGAAGAATCCATCTGGCATGTCGTCAATTTGTTTGTTCCAGGTGCTGCCGTAGAGTGCTGTTGCAATACTTTCCGTTCCAACCCATCGCAAGGCTCCGTTTTGCCCAACCGCGTACACTTTTGGATCGGAATTGATTTTGATCATTTTTACACCAGGTCGATAGGTGACATTGCCACCGATTTGGATCTTGGAAAGATCTGTGTCGGAGAGAAACTTCACGGAATCGAAATTCGAATACCAGGTGAAATACGTATTGCTATTTGGGAAGACATATCGCAGTCCATTGGCTCCCATATAGTAAACCGCTGAATACGTTGTTCCGCGAATAAGATCGCCAGAGACAACGGAGCTCAGTGGCGTGGTTGCACGTGCGCTATCGGGAGATAGTGCATAGAAAAGACCGCTTCCAATAATCGCGAAGGCCGAAAGAACAAGAAGGGACTTTTTGAAAGACATTGCAATACTCATAGTTTTTATTTACTGGCCTATTATAGCACAATGAACTCGTTTGCGAAGAGATTATAGGATGTTTTGAAATGCTCGGAGTGCTTCCGCGGGATTTTCCGCGTCCCAAATCCCACTCCCAATGCAGAGTTCGGCAACGCCCAAATCCATGAGTTTTTTTGCAATATCTCGCGTAATTCCGCCATCAACTCCAATTCGAATGCGTGGGAATTCCGTTTGTAATACGCGGATTTTTTCAAAGACGTTGTTGCCAAGAAACGGCTGACCCGATGCTCCTGGATGCACTCCCATGACCAAAATCATCCCCAGGTTATCCTCAAGGGGCTTTAAGACGCTCAGTGGCGTATCGATTTCAATGGCAACCCCGGTACGCAGGCCTTTATTGGCAATCGCGTCCACGGTTTCTTTGAGTGCGGGAATGTCAGTATGGACCACGGCTCCTATCACGCAAGGATTTTTTATCCATTCATCGATGAGTGGTAAGGGATTGCCAACCATGAAGTGCAATTCCAAGTCTGGGAGCGAAGAGAGGGTTCGCAATGCATCGGGGTCTGCAAAAGAGGTGCGCTCAAAACGCGAACCGTCCAGCACATCGATTTGCCACACGTCGGCAAGTGTACGGACCGGTTGGTTTTCAAATTTTGCACGGAACTCCTCCTTTGTTGTTGCAAGCACGGTTGGAAGGATTTTTGTCATACAGTTTTTTCAATCTCTTGAATTTGTGCAAGACGACGCTTGTGACGTTCTTCGTGTGAGGGATGTGTTTGCAGAAATGTTTCGGCAATGAGAAGCGGATCGTCTTTTGTTTTAATGCGTCCTGGCAGGCACAAGATATTGGCATCGTCGTCCGTGCGCATAGTTTGCGTGGCCTCAATGGAAAATCCAATGCCCGCGCGAATGCCATCGAATTTATTGGCGACCATGCAAACGCCTTCTGCATTTCCGCACACAAGAATCCCGAGCGATCCTTCATGAGAAAGGACTGCTTCCGCGACCGCGGAGGCAAATTGCGGGTAATCGTCATTGGGGTCGAGCGTATAGGCGCCCAAATCTTCCACGTGTACGCCACGCATTTCCAAATGCTCCAATAAACTCACTTTTAGATCAAGTCCGGCATGATCCGCCCCTAAAAACACCAAATGTTGCATATAGGCCATTATAGCAAGAAATAAGGAAATAGGGGGTTTCTGTTGCGTTTTCATCCTTTGACTGGTACGATTACGGCCGTATGGACGACAAAAAAACCTCTTCGCACGCACAAGATGAACATAAAATCCTGCAGTATTGGCAGGATCATCAGTGTTTTGAAAAATCCATCGATCTTCGACCCGAAGGAGACCCGTATGTGTTTTACGATGGCCCGCCATTTGCAACCGGGCTTCCGCATTATGGTCATATTGTGGCGAGCGTCATGAAAGATGTGATGCCGCGCTACTTCACGATGAAGGGGAAACGCGTCGAGCGCATTTGGGGCTGGGATTGCCACGGACTCCCGATTGAAAATATCGTTCAGAAAAAACACGATCTGAAAACGAGTGCCGACATTGCCGCATTTGGAATTCGTGAATTCAACGACGCGTGTCGAGCCGATGTGCTCACTTATGTGGATGATTGGAAAAAAATCATCCATCGTTTGGGGCGCTGGGTGGATATGGAGCATGCGTATCACACGATGGATTTGCCGTTTATGGAATCGGTGTGGTGGGCTCTCAAGCAACTGTGGGAAAAAGAACGGCTCTATGAAGGTCGCAAGCCCATGCAAATCTGTCCGCAATGTGAAACCGTATTGTCGAACGCGGAAGTGGGGCAAGGCTACGCTGATGTTACCGATCTCACGCTCACAGCTAAGTTCAAATTGACGAGCGGTCCGTATGCGGGAGCGTTTGCGCTTGCGTGGACCACGACGCCATGGACCTTGCCAGGAAACGTTTTGCTGGCCATCAATCAGAGCATTGCTTATTCGGTCATCGAATCCGAGGGGGAAAAATTTATTCTTGCAAAAGATCGTGTTGAAACAGTATTTTTCGGGCACGGGAAGACTTATGAAGTGGAGTCAATCATTCCCGGATCTCAGCTGATTGGGGAGACATACGAGCCGCTGTTCCCGGTGTTTGCGAATCACAAAAATGCATTCCGAATTGTTGCGGGGGATTTTGTCACTACAGAAGAGGGAACCGGCATTGTGCATATCGCGCCAGGATTCGGAGAAGACGATATGAACCTGGGGCTGGTGGAAAAGGTGGACCCGATCATCCACGTGCGCATGAATGGAACGTTTGTGCCTGAGCTCTCGGATTATCTTGAAAATGAAGGCTATCACGTTGCTGACGTGCCCATGAAAGCAAAAGGCGTTTACGATAAAGTCGATATTGAAATTTTGCGTTACCTCTCGCACAAGGGACTGATTTTTTCCAAAGAAAAAGTCGTGCATTCCTATCCACATTGTTGGCGCTGTGACACTCCGCTTCTAAACTACGCCACGACCTCGTGGTTTGTGAAAGTTGCCGACATTCGTGAGGATTTACTGCGCACGAATCGAGAGATTCAGTGGGTGCCAGAGCATATGAAAGACGGACGATTCGGGCATTGGCTCGAGGGCGCACGCGATTGGGCGATTTCTCGTTCGCGTTATTGGGGCACGCCTCTTCCTATTTGGAAGAGTGAAGATGGCGATGTACTCTGTATCGGATCTCTTGAAGAACTTGAGTCGCTGTCAGGTCAAACGGTTACGGATCTCCACAAACATATTGTGGACGAGATTGTGATAAAAAAAGATGGAAAAGAATATCACCGCATTCCAGAGGTGCTGGATTGCTGGTTTGAATCCGGCTCCATGCCATATGCGCAACTTCACTATCCATTTGAAAATGAAGAGAAATTCGATGCTGGATTCCCAGCAGAGTTTATTGCGGAAGGCCAAGATCAAACGCGCGGATGGTTTTACACCCTGCACGTGCTTGCGCATTCGCTGTTTGGTATGCCTGCATTCAAACACGTTGTGGTGAATGGGATTGTGCTTGCAGAAGACGGAAAAAAGATGAGTAAGCGTTTGCAGAATTATCCAGATCCATCAGTGGTAATGGAACAATATGGGGCTGACGCGGTGCGGTATTATTTGATGTCGAGCCAGGTGGTGCATGCGGAGAATTTGCGTTTCAGTGAAAAAGAAGTCGATGAAGTTTCCAAAAAATTCATCACGATTTTCCGAAACATTCTCTCGTTTTATTCGCTCTACAAAGATGTAGACAATCGTTCGCTCCACATGCACCGTGATGGAATTTACAAAGATGGGGAATTGGTGAAGCCACGAGCGGAATTTGCCGTGCTTGATCGTTGGATTTTGTCACGCTTGTTTGAAACGCTTCACGCGCAAACCGAAGCCATGGATAATTATGATTTGCAAGAGGGCGCGCGTGTCCTTCAGGCGTTTGTGACAGATTTTTCCACCTGGTATTTGCGTCGATCACGCGATCGCATGAAAGTGGCGGGAGAAGATCGCGACGAAGCGCTTGTAACCATGCGTTTCACTATGACAACGTTTTCGAAAATGATGGCGCCGTTTATGCCATTCTTGGCAGAACTCGGCTATCAGATGGTCCACGATGATTTCTCAGGGGAAGAGGACCATCTCTCGGTCCATTTGGAAACGTGGCCAGATCAAGGCGCAGTCGAGCAAGCTGTTTTGGAAGAAATGGGTGAGGCGCGAGCAATTGTGAGTCGTGCGCTCGACATCCGCGAAGAAACAGGAATTCCAGTAAAGCAGGCGCTTGGCTCCATGACGGTTACCATTCCTGATGGGACGCTTGGGGAGGAGTATCGTGCCGTGATTTGTGAGGAAGTTAACGTGAAACAGATGGTTGTTGAACCAGGCGACCTTGGCGTTCAGCTTGATACCACCATCACGCCCGAGCTTCGTCGCGAAGGCATGGCGCGCGATTTGGTGCGACATGTGAATCAACTGCGTAAAGAATCCGGGCTCACGATTGCAGATCGCATTACGCTTTTCATTGCGTCGGGGAGCGAAGAGGTAAAAATGATGTTTAATGAGCATCAAGCGTCTCTTGCAGAGGCAACGCTTGCTTCATCCATTTCTTTCGGGATCGTATCTCAGGATCTCGAGCATCGCGCGACATTCAAAACTGCCGAACAAGAACTTACCATTGGCTTCTAATATGGATCTTTCCACCACGACGCTTGTCTGCCCACGAAACGATGAAGAGGCGCTCACGATTTTGAAGCTTGCAAAGGCGATTGGGCTCGCAACCGTTGTATCGCGTCAGCCACATGGAGCAAAACTCTTCAAAGAGAAACGCCTAATTGGCCACATCATGGAGGCAAATGAAAATACACAAACCGTGGCGATTGTGGAAATTCCTGGGCCTGAAACCGAAGTGATGCTTCGCGGGCAGGGGCTTGAAGTCCTCATTATCGATCACCATCGCTACGACGAAGTTGACAGACGCAATGCAAAAAGCTCGCTCGAACAGTTCCGCGATTTATTCGGAATTGACGATGAAAAGGCAAAAGCACTCGGGTTTGACCCGTGGTTACTCGCCTCGGTTGCGGCAATTGATCGGGGATTTGTATGGGAGCTTCGGAAAATGAATTATACGCAGGAAGAAATTCGTCGTGCACTCGATCATTATCGCACGCTCACGCTTGAACTTGGCGAGGAGCGTCGGTTGCGCGAAGAGCAAGCTGCGGAAGTAGCCTGGGAGCGTCGAGAAGAGCGCGATGGACTCATTATTGTACGCAGTGCGGAAAATGACATTTCTGTGCGTGATCCACTTTCATTTATTCTTGCCAAGAATTTCGATGGGCCACGCGAAGTCCTTATCGTTCAGGGAAAGCGTCGCATGTATGTGCAAGACACGTCGCATGCTACGGAATTGTTTGACGCATTTGGTGGATTCACGTTTGGTGGGGATCGTTGCTGGGGAATTCTCAAGAGCGATGAAATCTTGCCACCCGAAGAAGAGGTGATTGCGATCCTCCTCAAGAAATAGAAATCGCGGACGTTGCATGCAACGTCCCTACGGCGATTCATCGATAGAGCGTGAAGATTTGTTATACTGGCTCATATGTGGGACATCGTTCCAAAAAAACAGCAATCTTTTGTTTCTGCGCTCGATTGGGTAGGTGCTCTTGAAAAAGACGAGCGGATTTTGGGGCAAGCAGAAATTGCTCTGGAAGAAGGTCTTGCGTTTGGGCCAGAGATTTCAAAATTGTACGCCACTCCACAAAGCCCACCTTGGCATGCAGAGGGGCGCGATATTCGCGAGCACTTGAAACGGATGTTTTGTGGGCTATTTGGCGTTTTAGAAGGCAAAACGCTTTTGCATATTGAGGAATTTCAACGGGAAAAACATGTGCACGCAGAGGTGCGCGAGCTCCAAGAAACGATCCAGGAAGGCGCTGGCACGCTCAAGGCCTTCATTTATCTGCACGATATTGCCAAGGCCGAAACGCTTTCGTTTCATGCGCCCTTAGGGTCGCTTGGAAGTAAAGAAGGATTTGCCCAGCGCGACCGTCACCACCCGATTCTTGCCACAGAACGCGAGCGTGCGCTGTTTCAAAAACTCTGGAATGCATTTGCTGTGCGACATCCCGGATTGTCTCCGCGCGAAACGCAAACGAAATTTTACGATACCTACGAAATTGAAGCGCATTATTTCCGTCATGCAATCGTGGGGGCGAGCGACACGTATCTCGCGCTGCGTCAGCGTGTTTGCGAGGCACTACGCTTAAACGATCGTGATGCACGCATGCTCCATTTTCTTATTCGCTATCACATGGATCCGGTCGACTCGGTTGAATCATTTCGCTACATGGCCGATCGCGCCACCAAGGATGGACTCGATGCCGACGATGCACTCGACTTATTACTTGCCACACGATTCTTGGATTCCGGTGTGGGGAGTTTGTGGTACAAGGAAAATGAACAGCGTGTGGATTTAAATCCAACGCTCACGTTTTTGCGCGCAGAAGAGTTATCTCACCCCGTGCGTCGAGAGACACGACGCAAAAAGGAAGGCGATAAAGTGCGTGCATTGCGTCGCACGATTTTGCGAGAGGCAAAACTCGACGGGGATTCACTCTTTGAACTCTTAAAAACGCCATTTGGACCGGAACGGAAGATCGTGATGGAAGAAATAGAGTCTCGCATTGAAGAACACGGAAAAACGATCGACTTTGGATTACACGAATCGGAGATTGCCCGCCGAATTGCAGAAGCAAAAAAGACTTTGACTGCTCGCGAGGTCGCGTGAGACAATGGCTTGCATGATTGCGTATCTTGAGGGCAAGGTTCTCTTTTTAGGGCCCGAATCACTCACCGTGCTTGTGAGTGGCATTGGCTATGAGATTCGAATCGCGCGGTTTCAGGCAGAAATCGGAGAAAACGTGAAGCTTTTCATTTTTGATCTTATTCGTGAAGATCGGCATGAACTCTACGGATTTTCGTCGCTTCAGGAAAAGGCATTTTTTGAGGACTTGATTGACGTATCGGGCGTTGGGGCAAAAATGGCCCAGAAGGTGATGCGTGTCGGCACGGTTGAGATGATTTTGCAAAAACTGGCAGACAAAGATTTAGCGTTTTTTCAATCGATCCCCGGTATTGGCAAAAAGCTTGCCCAGAAAATTATTCTCGAGCTCCAGGGGACGCTGGTGGACGGCAAACACGTTTCCGATGAAGATTCCGAAACCGTTGATGCACTTGTGCATTTGGGATATGCCAAGAAAGATTGTCTTGCCATATTGCCGGAACTCAAAGGAACAACGCCCGAAGAACGCATCCGAGAAGCTTTACAACGCTTAAGCAGATAATATGGATTCACACGCATGGAATGAAAACGTTATACGGTTTGCTCCACCCTTTGGTGCGTTTTTGCAGTCCTACGAATGGGGAGAATTCCAAACCGCGGTTGGTCGTACGGTGGATCGGTTTCTTGTTGAAGAAGATGGGCAGGTTCTTCTCGCGCAGGGCATTAAAATGCCCTTGCCCATGAAGCAGCATTATTGGTATTTTCCGAAAGGTCCGCTTGGGAATATGTCGCCTGAACGCATGCTCGAACAGGTGAAGACGCATTTTGGAGACGGGATGTTTTTGCGCCTTGAGCCACCTGTATTTGTGCAACTTCAAAAAGTGCTTGATGTTCAGCCCGCCATTACGCGCATCGTGGATTTGCGAAAAACAGAAGAGGCACTTTATGGCGAGATGAAATCCAAAACGCGATACAATGCGCGCTTGAGTGAGCGTCAGGGCGTGGAATGCAAAATTGTGGGGCTTGAGGAATTCCCGAATTTTGTGCGACTCATGAAACAAACGGCCAAGCGTGATAAATTTTCGATTCACCCAGAAGAATATTTCAAAAAGATGCTCGAAACACTCACGGGTGGGGAAACTCATGCCTTGATGGCGATGGCGTATTTTGAAGGGCGCCCCCTGGCGGCGAATATCTGCGTGGATTTTGGCGGGGCGCGAACGTATTTGCATGGTGCCACAAGTAACTTGCATCGAAACATTCGTGCGCAATATGGACTCCACACGTTCTTACTGCGCGATGCGCAAGAACGAGGCCTAAAATCGTTTGATTTTTGGGGCGTGGCGCCCGAGGGATTTGCTGACGATCATGAATGGGCGGGGATTTCACGCTATAAAGAAGGGTATGGAGGATCGATTGTTGAAATGCCCGGGACCTTTGATTGTGTATTAAAAACCGCCTGGTACAAAACGTACCAAGCGGGTCGTAAGCTCCGTAGATTATAATTTTTATTCGACGACGATTCCTTTTCCTTCCGCGCCTTTATCGCCAATACATTCCGATGTAACGCCATCAACCGTGAGTTGAATGGCTGTATCTGTTTTTCCATCTGTGGCCCGTAGGGTGCTTTGTGAGAGTAATTTAATGAAGGATCCGATATCACCCGAATCTGGTGTCGCCGATACCATGAATGTTGCTTCCGCACCCGCAGTTGAGGTGGGGAGTTTCAAGATTTTCCACGTGACTTTTCGCGATACCATCTCGTAGGTCATAGACCCTACGGTTGCGGTGGTGACATCGTTCCAGGAAATTTCTGGAGCAAGCGTTCCTTCAAGTGTGATGTTTTCTAGATCGTGCAGGGAATTGGTGAGCTTCCACACCACTTGATACGACGAAGTGCTTCCAACGACGGGAGGCAGGGGTCCAGATCCAACGGGAATACCTAGATGATCAAAATACCGACTGGTTACGGAAAGGGCGGCATTGGTTGTAATGTGAACGGTCACAGGGGACGATCGAATCGTGGCGCCATCGACATTGGCAGAGGCAAGCATTGTGAATACGTCGGATGCGCTAATGCTAATCTCGCTATCAATGGGAAGAGATAGATTGAGAATCCGTTTTTCTCCAGCCGCAAGTCCACCAATGGTTGTTGCGCTCCAATTGATCCCTTTTTGCGTGAGCGCCCCACCATCGAGAGAAGCATGGCCCCAATCAATCGGTACATTTTTTTCCGCATCAAATTCCAAAAGCAATGAAACCGACGCAAGAGGCGCGCTCCCACTGTTTTCAATGGAAAGCGATGCATTCACCGTGTCGCCAATTTTTGTCACCGCATCTTCTGTGGAACCGTTTGCCGCAAGCGCCAGCGTGAGATCGGTCTTTAACACATCGGTGTATCCTTGCGTTGAGCCTTGGATATAGGTTTTTTCATTGAGGACAACGGAACTTTGCACATCAAAATATTGGAATCCCGATACATCCGTTGCAAAGGCGCCATCAAACGTGACAATTTTTTCTTCTCCGGCCTCCATGGTTTCAAATATCCAAACCGGTGCACTTCCGGCTGCAATGCTCGGATCGCTTGCATCCAAATAAAAACCATTGGGAATTTCTAAATCAAGTTGAATTTGCGAGAATGCTTCGCTCCCTGTATTTTTCACTTTCAGTTCATAGGAAGCCGCGTCGCCCGGGCGCACTTCCTCTGGTCCGGAAAATTCCGTGGTGAGCACGCTCGCGGTGGTGGTGATATAGACGGTTTCGATATCTTGAAAATCCGCATTGAAATTTGATGGGCGGTAATCTGCATAGGCCTGGAACGGCACAGAAGACGGCACCTCAGCAAGCCAGAGGCCTGTGAGCGTAATGGCACCATCTGCTCCTGAGGCAACGCTTCCAATGTCCCAACTCATTTCCTCGGTTGAGGTTGGAAGTGGTTCTGTGATCGTTGGTTTGAATGCTTCTGGCAGGCGCATTTCAATCGAGAGAGTTGCTAGGGGAATATTGGTTGGATTTTTATAGTGCACAACCACGCTCATCTGTTCGCCCGATTTCACCTCTTCTGGAACCTCCATGGTGAGTTCAAAATTTTCGGTTTTATCGAGGGAAAAGAATCGCAAATACACGAAAAATCCCAGCCATGCCGTAATGGTAATGAGCCCGAGCGTCACAATCACCGTAAGAAGAATGCTTGTGAATCGCGTATTGGCGCGCTCAAGTTTTGAGAAGTCGATTTTTTCTTTCTCGTCGCCGTAAATCGCTTTCAACCCTTCTTTCATTTCTTCCTTTTTCTCTGCAAGCACTTCCGGGGAATGATGAGGATGCTCTCCCTGCTCGTGTGGATGGGCGATATGCTCTTTATTCTGTTCCGTTGTCATAAATTATTGCGAGAAAAGGATACTTAAATGGGCGTTTGTTGTATTGTCAAATTGATAGCGATCGCCGGTTTTTGTACTCGATTCCCACGTTGATGTCAATGTATTGGGGGCTGAGACCGTGACAGACGTTATGCGACTGAGAATACCAGACTGTTTTTGAATGAAAAGGGAATAGCTGGCATATTCTTTGAATCCCAATTTTTCCTTTGCCAGGTCAAAGAATGTTGACGTGGTTGGCACAGCAAGATGCAGAGGTGTCTGATACGAGAAGGTGATGGTTTGCGTTTCGCCAGGAGGCGTTTGCATCCAGTTACCAAAAACGGTATAGCCATTTTCTTCCCAAATATCTGTTCCGGTTGCTTTATCTTTTCGGGAATTCTGCACAATGGATTTTAGATCTTCGTCTTGGCTGAGCGCAATTTCGGACGCTTCAAAAAGCGAAGCATCAGGAATGGTGAACCCTGAAGCGCTCAGGAGCTCACTGCCTTTTGGTACGTAGAGCCGCACATAGTCGACATTGTTGAGGCCTTCAAATAGCGCGGATTTGAGTCCGTGATGTGTTTTTGTGAATGTAACGGTATTGGTGACGGATCCGTCGTCTGCAATATCAACATGCAGATTTGTTTCTTCAGAAATGACCGCATCGGTTTTTCCGCCACCAAGATTTGTATCGACAATTTGCAAATAATCGCCATTCACATGTGTTTGCGCGCCAGCCCAGCCCAGTTCGAGCATGCGCGATTGCAACTCATTATTGGAAAAATAGAGCTGCGCTTCTTGCTCTGTGAGAGCATTGGCGAGCACGGTTGTCATGGCCAATAGCTCATCCATGGATGCTTGTTTCATGTGCTCCAATAAGACTTGTGATAAATCGCCGATGAATTGTTTTGGCGCTTCGACCGTGCGCGTTTCATCATGGATTGCCACGTTTACATAATCGTCTTCCACGATTTTTTGTGTTTCGAAAATCACATTTTCGCTATCGATCGTTTTCCCGTAGGCAGGCATTTCAATCGGGCCAGTGATTTCGAGAATTTTTGGAAGAATCGAGGCGTTGATCGCAATCACCCCATCCACGGTTGGCCCACCAGCATGTTCATAAAACCACAGAATTTTTTGCGCACTCGTTGGAAAATCCGGGAACCAGTTTGCATCTTGGAATTCCCAACGTGGATCAAGCAGTTGGAGCGGCTGCGGCGCGGACACAAATTCCGACAGCTGCCCTTGGATATCATACGTGCCTCCTTCTGGCACGGTGATCGCTGTGAGAGCACCGTTTAAGAGATCCACCTGTGCAAAGCTGCCCATGAATCCACCTGTTGCACGAATTTCCGTATTATTTTGGAAGACCAACAGGTAGCGCATTTTCTGTTCTTCTCCAAGAATTTGGTTGAGTGTATCGGCATAGGCCACAAATTCTTCAAACGAAGCACAAATGCCAGGCAGGGTGGACGTGAGTTGAGTGAATTGACTGGCGTACGCTTCTGGAATCACCGAGGTGTCAACCCGTGCTAATTGTTTTTGTGCGTCCGTGAGGAGCGGCACGATGGTTGAAATATAATTTTTCAAAATGCCGATTTTTGTAACAAGCGCAGACGCATCTTGTGTGGAGAGCTCCGCAGCAGCATCGGCAAGCAAGGCGGCGGAACGCGAAAGGGAACTGCCAACGGAAATCAGTGCGCGGCCGGATTCAAGGGTGCGCGACGTGGCGGGCACAATGGAGGCAACAATGGAAACCAGTCCATTGATATTTTGGAGCGATTGCTCTGCCTCATCGAATTTATTGGACGCTTTTTCAAAGTTGGTGGTTGCAACATCGAATTTTTGAGATGAAAGGGCTGATGCACCACGCATGAGGTTATCCATGGCAATGCGGCCAATGTCTTGCACATCTTCTTTTGCACCAACCGTATTTGCAAACCCGTATACCGCTTGGAATGGCGCGGTGAAAATCACCGCGAGCAAGGCGAAAATCGCCACGGCGCGCACGGGAGATTTTGTGGTGAGCAGATGCACGATCATGCGTTTGCCACCGCCGGTATAGTGCGAGAGCATCGCAAGCACGTCGTTCCCCAGGGATTCCTCCGCAACATCGGGAATGACAGAAAGGCGTTCTTTGGGGGTTTCTGCGGCGAGGGCTTCGTGTAGTTCTGTCCGATGCACGGCGATGGGGCGGAGCGTATGCAGGGGTTCTCGTGAGGGTTCCAGATGGCCGCGTGGCGCAATACGGCGCGAGGATTGCAATTCGAATTCACGCAATTGCGATTGCACGTCCTCCAGGCGTAATTCCAAATCTGTTTCTTCATCAACGGTTTCATCTTCGAGCAAGAGCTCCGGATCCAAATCAAGATCAGCGGCCATACGGGCCATGGGCTCTGAGCTGGGCGATGCTCCGGCCACATGAATGACGTACGGAGAAAGGGGCACGCGTGCATTTTTTTGGATATGCACGTGCCCATCGGTTGCGGTCGCAGATTGCAAAGAAACCGGGAGCGCATCGTCAAAAGCGTCCTGCGCGCGTGAAGCCGGATGTGCGTGTTGCGGAAATTTTTTCTTCCAATCGTTCATGTCCTAGAGGTAAAAAAAGCGTTCGTAGAGATCAAGGACTTTTTTGGCACTTTGTTCCCAGGTGAAATGTTTGGCGCGACGAAATCCTTTTTCAACAAATGGCGTAAAGAAGGTTGGATTTGTGACGGCTTTTTCCATATAGCCTGTGAGCGTTTCAATATCGTCGGGGTGAAAGTAGAGCGCTGCGTCGCCACACACTTCTGGCAAAGACGATGCGCTCGAAGACGCAACCGGGACGCCATGACTCATTGCTTCGAGCGGAGGAATGCCGAATCCTTCAAGGCGCGACGGGAAAATGAAGAGGCTGGCGTGTTCATAGAGGCTTGCGAGTTCTTCGTCGCTTGGTAAATCCACGAATCGGAGATGTGCTTTGGGGATGCCGATTTCTTCCGCTTCTTGTTCGAGCTCGCGTGAGAACGCATCGCGTCGTCCGGCAATGACAAGTTGTGCGTCGTGTCGGTGCTCGAGATATTGTCGAAAACTGTGCATCATCATCTCGAGATTTTTGTGCGGGTAGGCATTTCCAACATAGAGGAAATACGGCTCGTACACGCCCAGGCGTGTGAGACTCACGGTTCGCGGTTGCACAGCGGGTTGTACGCCATTTGGAATGATCGAAATTTTCTCCGGACGCACACGAAAATGTTTGAGAATCGATTGCTTGGAAGCCTGCGAGATCGTGACAATATGTCGACTCTTTTTGACTGCGTGTTCTAGCACAGTACGGAACCCTGCATATTTGAATCCGTGCACTAAGGAATTGCGCGTGCTCGAGTGCGCAGACTGCGGATCTTCGAGCAAGATCAAATCATGAATCGTCACGAGAAACGACGTCTTTGAAAAGATTGGAACATTCCAGTGCGGATAGTGCATGAAATCCACGCGCGCATGACGAATTTCGCGAGGGAGTTGTGTTTGCTCTTTCCAGGAATACCACGGCACATCCACGAGTTGCTTGTAGAACCGTGGATTTTTTATGGTGCATTCGTGAAAATTTTCTTTGCGAAGGAACAAAATGTACTCATTTCGTTTATCGAGATGTTGCAAACTGGTGGTGAGTTCAGAAACATAGCGGCCGATTCCGCCCCCACCCGTCTTTGGACCAAAAAACCGTGCATCGATCCCGATCTTCATACCTCATATTTTATCACGAATGAGCGAAAAAAATGACGTCCTTGTGTACAAAAAAAGAAGGATTTTTCTTGGAAAAATCCTTCCTGTTGATTCGATTATTTTTGCGCGGCATTTTTGAGAGCCTCGAGCGTCATTTTGGCGGTTTTTTGCCAGGTGAATTTTTGTGCAATCCGTGGGCCTTTTTCTTTGAATGACGCGCGGATTTCGTTGTTTTGCGTGAGAATTTTCATGGCTTCTGTGATGTCGTGCAAAGAAAATGGGTCAACGTAGATCGCGGCGTTTTTTGCGATTTCGGGAATCGAACTAACAGGGCTTGTCATGACCGGAGTTCCGCAGGCGAGTGCTTCAAGCACAGGAAGTCCAAACCCTTCATAAAACGATGGAAAGAGGAATGCTGTTGCACCGCGATACAATGCTGGGCGGTGTTCTTCTTTTACATAACCAATCGATTGGATATCGGACGCAAATGGGGAACGACCAATCCGAGCGCGTACGTGTTCATTTTTCCATCCGCGCGGTCCGGCAAGCACGAGGCGAATTTTTGCATGCGTTTCGGTTTTAAATTGCTCGAAGGCTTCAATCATGCTCTCAAGATTTTTTCGTGGTTCTTGTGTTGCAAGCGTAAGAAAATACGGCGACCAAATTTTATGTGCGCGCAAATAGGATTTATCCGAAGGGAGAGCGTGTGCGGAGAAATCCGTTGAGACGCCAAGATGCGTGACGCAAATTTTTGCTTCGGGAATATTGTACATACCGGCCACGTCGCGTTTTGTGCTCTCTGAGACCGCAAGGAGTGTACGTGCGTCTTTTAGCAATTTTTCAAATCGGGTGGCGCGATGCCAGAGGCGGGATTTCCAGGTGAAAAATTCCGGGAAGATTTTGAAACTCACGTCATGCACGGTTAGCACAAACGGGAGGCGCGTGCGGACAATATTTTGATTTGGAAAAAACCAAATGTCGATTGGGTTTTTTGAAAAGCTCTCAAGTGTTTTCCCACACATAAGCGCCAGGTTTTGAAGTTTATTGGGAAGCCGTACAATGGCGAGTTCCACATTTTTTTCCAAAAAAACCGGCAAATTTTTTAGGGTTTTTTGCGTTCCAGATGCAAAAAGAACCCAATGAATACTGGGGTCTTCTCGAAAAAGACATCGCAAGAGTTCCACGGTGTAGTGTTGAACACCGGAATAATGGGGGGAGGTTAAGTGTCGTATGTCTACACCAATGGTCATGGGTGGAGTGCGTGAGTATGCGTGTTCCACACGTCCTCGACCGTGCGAGAAATTTGATTGCGGAACATCGAGAGCGAAAACGTTTCCGCATGTGCTCGAATTTTTTCCGGATCAAATTTTGTGTGATCAAAATGCAAAATCGTATCTGCAAGTTCCTCCCAGGACTGTTCGTCAAAAAAGGTTCCCGTCACTCCATCGATCACGGTTTCCACCGCTCCGCCACGTCGCAAGGCAATCACCGGTCGGCCAGCTGCCATGGATTCGACCGGGGTAATGCCAAAATCTTCTTCTTGCGGATGAATGAACGCAATCGCATTTTGGAATAAGCGCATGCGTTCTTCGTCAGATACTTTTCCGAGAAATTGAATATGCTCGCCTGCCATTTTTTTGAGCTGTTCTTCCATGGGGCCGGTGCCAAAAATCTTCAAGGGGATCCCAAGACGATTGAACGCATCGACCACCAAATCAAATCGCTTGTAAGGGACGAGCCGTCCGCCGGCAAGATAATAATCCTTTGGGCCTGGTGCGATGGAAAAAAGATGGGTGTCTACGGGCGGGAAAATCACCTGGCTTTCTTTGCCGTAATATTTTTTAATACGCGTTTTGACGGTTTCTGAGTTTGCGATAAAAAAATCCACGCGATCGGCTGAGAGTTTATCCCATGAGCGCAAATAATTGAGCAGTGGGGGAAGGAGCGCTTTCACCGCTTTGGACGCATTGAGCTCTTGCACATAGCTATGCGTATCGCTCCAAAGGTAGCGCGTTGGTGTATGGCAATAGCAAATGTGAATGGCATCGGGGCGGGTAATGATGCCTTTTGAAAATGCACTCGAGCTCGAAATAATTACGTCGTATTCGGAGAGGTCGTAGCATTCCGTAGCCGTTGGCATGAGCGGGAGGAGCCAACGTAAATGCGAGAGGGCACCCGGAATTTTTTGCAAGAATGACGTGCGGATTTCGCGATGGCCAAAACGCCCTCCCATAGCGTCTTTATCGTAAAGTAACACAAAGGTTGGCGCTTCAGGAAAAAGTGCTTGCAGAGCCTCGAGCACGCGCTCGGCACCCCCATATTGGCACAAATAATCGTGCACCAGCGCTACTTTCATAGTGCATTGAGGTTAGCAAATTGTGGGGCGTTGTCAAACCCGCAATCCTTTGCGACCGTAGGGACAGAACATTGTTCTGTCCCTACATTTGATGAAGGATTGCGGGCAGGGTAGGATGAAAAAATGAACGGTGAATTTGAACGCAAATCGAATCGGTTATCGGATTTCGATTATTCCGAATCGGGATGGTATTTTGTGACGATGTGCACGAGGAGTAAACAGGAATATTTCGGGGAAATCAAAAACGAGAAAATGATTTTGAACGAATTGGGCGTAATTATTGAACGCCAATGGCAATGGTTGGCAATGCAATACGATTACGTTCGATTGGACGAATTTTGCGTGATGCCGGATCATTTCCACGGGATCATATATTTCGATCCCGACCACGCGCCATCGATCCAATTCCGTAGGGACAACCCTAGGGTTGTCCCTACAAAAACGGAATCAACGATTTACCATCGTCGATTCAATTTATTATCGAAAACGATTTGCGCGTTCAAAACCACGTCATCGAAAATGATTCATCAATCCGGACAGGAATTTTTCGCCTGGCAACGATCATTCCACGACCATGTGATCCGTAACGAACCGGAATTAAATCGCATCCGCGAATACATTTGGGCAAACCCATTGATGTGGCAATTGGACAGAACTGATGATGCATTCTTCGAATCGATCAGATGCATGAATTTATGATAGGCTATTTCTGGTGAATAAAGAGAAATAATATGACCATGCAGGAGCACCTCATGCATGCCGTTATGGACGAAGTCGAAAAAGCGATTCAGGAAAAGAATTCGCCGTTTGGTGCTGTCATTGCTGCACTCGACGGCACGATTATTGCAACAGCGCACGCAACTACGCATTCCGAGATGGATCCAACTGCACATGGGGAAATGAATGCCATTCGGTCTGCATGTAAGAAACTCGGCACCAAAGATTTGAGTCCGTATTGTCTTGTGAGTAATGCGCAGTCGTGCCCCATGTG
>Ga0172379_10005163_pt1 | contig 18487 bp, 25 predicted proteins | sample GrowelOW334metaG_FD_119756 | JGI IMG/M metagenome (GOLD analysis project Ga0172379, IMG submission 119756) | Groundwater microbial communities from an aquifer near a municipal landfill in Southern Ontario, Canada - Groundwater well OW334 metaG | ecosystem: Environmental > Aquatic > Deep...
ACAGGATTAACAGGAGCTACAGGATTAACAGGAGCTACAGGTCAAACCGGACCAACTGGTCCAATGGGATCCACCGCCCCCATCGGCAATCTCACAGGTGATGTCAACTCAACTGGTCTCAATACCACCGCTAATCGCCTTGTCATCGCCACCCTCACCGATCCACAAATCCTCACCAACAAAACTCTTGGTGCCACTGTAGTTCGTGATGTTGCTCCTCAACTACAAGTATATCCCACTACTAGTAACGCAGAAGCCTCCATTTCCATTTCCACCGACTCAACGTCATACGCTCCTACAACTTGGAAAATTGGACAAGGAGTTTATTCCGCCGGTAATTTAGGTATCGGACAAGGAACTGTGGGACAGATGTTATCGTTTAATGCTAATGGTACCATTGATAGTAGTGTACCATTCACCTCCACGTCGTTAAATACTACAGGGAATTTCGCAGTCAACGGGACGACCACATTGACAGGTTCTCTCACTGCCTCGAGTACAGTTGATGTCTCAGGGATTCTCACGACTGTAGGTAACGCTACAATCGGTGCGACTCTTACTGCGGGTAATATCATAGCCCCCACTGGTAGTTTCTCCGAAGCTCTCGTTGTTCGAGGATATTCAGTGCCAAATTATATAGCGGTTATAATCCCGACAACCTTTAACTTCGGTGCGACAGTTCTTCCGCCAGTCGATCTCTACGTGGGACAAATCGGTAGAATTGTTACACTCACTTTACCTGTACCACCTTCTGCCTTCACAGGTTCGGGTACCAATAATTTTTCTACAGATCCCAACCCGCTCTTAAGTCCGTACATTGGATCCAGTGTTATTATATTCCCTTGTAGTGTGAATGACGGTGTCGGTAGTACATGGGGTATAAGTACAATTACACCGAATGGAGTAATTACCATTACATCAAACGCAGCGGGTCAACCCTTCAGTAGTACAACCCCATCATTCTCACAGTGGAGTTATTGCTTCCAAATTTAACGAGTTAATTCTATTTCCAGCTCTAAATGTCGTCACTTCAGATTGCGAGTACCAAAGGACGTACGGTCATTAATCTACCTACTGCCACTGATCCAGTCCAATTCCAAAGCTCCCCGCCCCAAATCATCATCTCCCCCGACACAGGTAACGGGGAGGCCAGTATTCGCTTCAACACTGGGGTCATTGGAGGGACAGCTTGGGTAATTGGAAAGAACGTAGCAGGTGTGTTAGGAAACTTTGACATCGCACGATCTATCACTCAATTCCCATTACCAGTCCTTTCCTGTACCTCGACAGGTGACGTGATCATACCCAATAATTTGACAGCTGGTAGCCTTACTTTCACTGATCCCACTTCTACTCCGCTGTCCAGTCATGAGTTTTATTCACAAGTAATTAACTTCACCATTAGTGGACGACAGGCCGGTTCAGCTACTCTTAACATTACTAAGATAGGTAATTTAGTCTCAATGTCGCTAATAGATTTCATAGGTCAGGTAATTCCATTTGGTGTGAGAGGGCATCTTGTCTCAGTTGAGTCGGTACCTGATAGGTTCTTAATCCATAATAGTAATACTCTTGGTATGGTGGTACCCTGTTTGGTTGGGTCAATGACTACCACTGCTCAACTAAGTACGACTGGCGTGATTACTATTTGTTCTAACACGAATGGGACTGGCTCTATTCTATCCGTTGGTCCCATAACAATTAGTTGGGTGTTACCTGAGCCACTGCTTATACGATAGGGTAGTTTCTTCCTTGATGAGAAGAAACAAGGAGTATCACCTAACGTATACAGTTAAACCAATGTAATTGAACCGCTTCTCTGGTGGTAATACCTATAGCCTTCAAGTCGGGATTCGCCTCCAAGTACTCTTTCCACGGTGGAGGTAAGACTCTCTTTCTTAATTCTTCTATATAGGGTATAACAGATAGGTCTCGTTGCTTGTTCATCTCAGCATCCCATTCATATAGCACTTGATCGCTATGCCCAAAAGCTCTCCTACGAGGAGCTTTCACTGTTCTTAAAAACTCAAGGTCTCGAGAGAAGTAATGATGTAGTTTTAGCTTGTCAGTCAGGATAGGAGTATTAAAAGATGACAAGACTGGCTCTTGGTTAGTGTTAACGGCATGCGTGTTATTAACATAGATACAGTTGTGGATTCCCATTCCAGCAGTTAAGTGAGGCTGGATGATCACCTTGACATGAGTGTTCATCCCATAGTCTCGATCAGCTCTTAGTGTCATAGTTTCCAAGAGTAGACGGTTAGGTGGTACTCGTTCAACGTTGCTGGTACCAAACATCTGCCAGTTAACGGCTAGGGCAGGATACTGTTGAAAAGTAGTAAGGAGTTGCGGGAGACGAATGGTAGGTGCTGGGACGAGGAACTCATCACTATCCAAGACTGCTAACCACTGGGTCTCACCTCTAATATGAGAGAGGACTTGATTACCCATTCTGATGAAGACCGCACTATGATCTTGTCCTGACCCGGGGCGTGGAAGTTCTTCAGTGTACCGACTATAACTTACAATTCCTTTGGTAATGTAGGGATTGAGGACACCCAGTGGATAATCCTTGCTTAAATGATCCACCATATAGAAGTGTTCTACACCTTGTAGGAGGTGCCACTCAATAAACTCACGGAGGTAGATACTCTCATCACGGAACCTACAGTAGACACTGAGGAAGTACTTCATTTAGGGAGGTAAGATAAAATTGCGGGGGAGTTATGAGAATGAGTGAAGATCTATACCCTACACTGTGAAGTGTAATTTTTGATTCGATGAAAAGTATCTGAGAGAAGAAGTAAGATTCTTCAAGATGACTTCTCCTCTCAACACTCTCTTCTCTCTGGTTATGGTGGTGGCTCTTTCCACTGTTGTGGTCGCTATTTCCGGTACTACCCCTGGCATCAACGTCGTCCTGACCCAACCCATCACCCAATCTTATGTGTTCGACATCGACTGGGTGGGTTATTCCTCTGCTCGATTGGAACTTGGCTCCTGCTCTTACTCACTCACTGGTGTCTCCAGCAGTGGGCGGGAGGTTGTGTCGCATACCGTCAATGAAACCGACCTGCTTGGAGTCTGTGGTTATGCTAAGACCATTGACACTGAGTATATCAACATTGAGGGAACTGTGAAGTTCTATGCTTTGTCGACTACTGATGATCAGCTATTGTACACTGGAACAGTTTACATCACCTATCCTCTGGTGACTAAGGCTAACACTCAGACTACTATTCGATTGCTTGATAACAGCGAGGTGGGAGTGGATGTGGTGATTCCTTCCAGCTTGAGTCTGTGTGGGGAGACTAGCTTGAGCGTCGGAGATCCGAGACTCACAACTAGTGTTGGTAGCAATCTGTGCGTGAGACATACCATCGTCTCTACTAGTAGCTCGTTGTTGGCACTAGATACTCTTAGTGTTCAACTCGCCGGTAACGATATTAGTAGTGGAATCCATTCTATCGTGGATATGATGCGGAGCGATGGTTACGTGGAGTACCGCATTGAGTTGGTGAGTGGTCCATGCCTAACGTGTCAGTATACTAGCACGATGAGGTTGAAGAGTGCGGTGGTGGCTTTGAGTGGGATGAGTTCTAGTGCGGGGATTGGAGGTGTCTCGTCTATGAGTAGTGCGGTGAATGGGACGATGGCTAAGGCTACAGTGGAGTTGAATGTGGAGGCGGGTACTAGCGTTAGTGATGATGGGTATAATCCGATCTTTAGCCATAGAGAGCTGGAGGCGGTGGCTCTGACTGCTTTGATTCTGGCAGGTCTGTCGTTCTTGGTACTTGTCGTAAGCTTGGTGTATCATCATCATAAGCGGGAGGTTGTGGTTGTAGGGGGAGCCAGGGTTTAAACCGACGGCTAAGGTCACGGGTACAGATTACATCATTATATGATGTATGATAATATCGACTACAAACATTATTTTATCTCTGTAAAGGAGATGTCGCTAAAGGTTCCTACTATACTACACCAAGTTTGGTTTAAGTTTCCTAATGGACCAGAAGAACCACCAAGAGAATACAAGGAGATGAGAGAAAGCTGGGTAAAGAACCACCCTGGCTGGACTCATTACTTATGGAATAGTAAGAACTCAAGGGAGTTTGTTAAGACCCATTTCCCTCATATGTTAGGGGTGTATGATGGCTATCCCAAGGAAATTAACCGTGTAGACGCAATTAGGTATTTTGTTCTGGCAGTATATGGTGGCGTATATGCTGACTGTGACTCGATGTCGTTAAAGCCGTTGACACCGCTACTGGAAAATAGACTTGTTTTGGTACCGGATGTTAATCCCCTACTACTATGGAACAATGGATTAATGCTCGCAGAGCCCAATCACCCCGTGATTTTACATTGTGCTAATAACCTGGGTAAGACGGCTTGGGTTAGAGAAACTATGATAGCTACTGGGCCATTGTATCTCAGCGGTAATTACCTCCTCGGTAAGAAGGAGGAGGGTACTAAAATCATGAAGATGGCTGAGCTCAATGAATACTTCTATCATAGACATGACGCTAGTTGGACTCCTATAGCTAAGTTTAGACAGGCGATGGATCCTGAACGAAGGCAGTATATGGTTATGGAGGATGTGCCGTGGATCCTTAAGCCGTTTCTGAAAGGTAAGGTAGGTAGTAAAGTGGAGGCTTAAGTAAGGTAATACATCTCATAGAGATGTATTTTAGATAGATACAGATAAGTCATCTACCTTTCTGTCCCAGTAGTACTATTTAAGAGATTGATTCTCTCTCGACACTTTCGCATTCGTTCAATCAGTCATGAACCTCTCCACTTTCACCTCCCTCGCCTTCCCAGATCTCTCCGACTTAGCCCTTTGTAACAATCAAGTCATCCTAGTCAAAGAAGATGATTATGTATCGACTGGTCTCACCCTACCAGACTTCATCCGCAACCGAATCGCCTTCACCACCAGCAAGCTACGACGAGACCAACCAACCATCTCCTTACCTTTACTCAAGGTGTTAGCCTCCAAGATCTCACAGGCCGACTTCAACCTCGCAACTTTACCTTCTGATACAGTTATGGCTCCACCAGATCCGGAGCAGTTGAGTTCACTGGTGGAGATTACTCCTGATGTACAGTGTGGGGTTGGAGATTGCGAGTGTTATTCTCAAGGTGTCTAACTATTCCTATTTACTACTTAACGAAAGTTAAGTATAATTAATGACACCTACTTCGTCATCCAACCATACTACATCTACTCTCAAGTTCGTCGATTTTCCGCCTTAAAGTATCACATGTGATTAACTGTCATGACACTTCATTACCATTCTCATAACTGTCATGAGAGTGGAACAAGTAAGAAGAATACTCACATACGACCTCTCTTAGGCCTGTATCCACTCAACCCCTCCGCTAAATACACCTTCATTATTGTACGAGACGATCAAGTACTTAACCTTCATCACATCCAAAGCATTGACCAACCCACCCGATATCATCTTCATATAGAAGCCATCGTGTAGATGTGATTATGTCAAGCATGATAAAATTGACATACCAACCATCTCTGTCACAATGGAATAACATATCCACGATGCTTTACTATTACCTATACGGAGTTGCTTGCGTCGGAGGTGCCATTCTTACCTCTAATCTTTACTACTCTAATAGAAAGGATGGCGATGGAGCGGTTCTTCTCAAAGCCACCCAACGAGGACTTCGCTATGGACTGCCGTGGCCGATGACACTTCTGGAACTACACGGTAAATACAACCGTAAAGAAGACTGGACGACGATCTTCAAACCTTAAACAATAATTATTACCATCTTCTAAAAGATGGTATTTCCGGTCGCCCCCACTGTAGTGATCATTATTCTGTTGTTAGGGTTGTGGTTAATCTATAAGGGTGAGAATAATGGAAGGCGAGCTGTAGTAGTCGCCACCGAACCAGGTACTACAACGGCCGTTGTAGTACCTGTGGCTACTCCCGTCGCCACCACCAACACCACCGCCTACACCTATACCATCTCAATCCCACCCTCTGCCTCATTTCCTTGGCTATTCTCTATTCTACTCATCCTCTTCTTCTCACTCGTGATAGCCTTCCTCGCCTATGACATCGACTATGGTGTCTTCTTTTCTACAGGTAATTTTGTAGCTCGTACGTAGTTCGCACATAATTTACCACTCGAAACTGATTACTTCATTACTCCTTTCTCTCTTCAGATCAGAAGATGTCTCCCTCTCATATCACCCTCCTGTCTCTGGCTGTATGCCTGTCTCTCTCTTTCACTACCGCTCTCTCAGTACAAACCTCCGCTTGTACAGTGACTGACTGGTCTGAGTGGAGTACTTGCGATTATTATACCGAGACCCAACTGAGAACCAGAACCATCGATGACCCTCAAGTTGGCTTCCCCTGCTCCACTCAATCTCAGACCCAGCCCTGTATCCAGAACTGCGTCCTAAGTAACTGGACGGCCACCTCACCCTGTAACAAGCAGACTGGTCTCCAGAACCAAGCCCGGTCAGTTGTCATCAGATCCACTCCTCACGGTAAGGCCTGTCCTCGCACCCTACCGACTCGCATCGGTACGTGTCATGTGGCCTGTGAAGTGAGTGAGTGGTCGGCTAATCAACAGTGTGAGGCTACTACAGGCCTGGCGGTTCAGACTCGTAGCGTCACAGTTCAACCACTCAACGGTGGTGAGGTGTGTCCGCCCCTAACTCAACAAGTTAATTGTCCCGTCTCGTGTGTCCTGGGTGAGTGGTCGAACGCTGGATCCTGTAACGCTCAGACAGGTCTACTAGCTCAAAGTCGCCCAGTTATCACACCACCGCTTAACGATGGATCTCCTTGTGAGGATTTGGCACAGTCAATCCCTTGTGCTGTGGATTGCGTCTTGAGTGATTGGGTGAACGCTGGCTCCTGTAATACTCAGACTGGACTCAAACCTCAAAGTCGCATCATTACCACTTCTCCACTGAACTCGGGTGCTGTTTGTGGAGCTTTGACACAGACTATTCAATGTGCGGTGGATTGTCAAGTCGGATCATGGACGCCTCATGGTGGTTGTGCGAAGGCGACTGGTCTCAGAACCGGAACCCGTGTTATCACAGTCAATCCATTGAATGGTGGAGTGAGTTGCCCGGACACATCTGGAAGCTTGCCCTGTAGTGTTGATTGCGAGGTGTCAGGGTGGAGTTACTCAGGTGAGTGTACTCGTCTGTTCCTGAGACCCCGAGTTCGCACTATTATTTACCATCCCCTGAATGGCGGGACGGCTTGTCCTAATCTGACTGGAACTGTGTTCTGTATCTATCAAGGTGGTCATGGGCGACGACTGCTGAAGCTTCGTAGTTAAACCTTCAAACCTGCCACCCGCCCAATACTTCTTAATAGAAGTATCTTATAACTCTATCTCATAGACCCGTTTCCACCATTTCCCTGTCACGTACAACTTACCTCTTACCTTATCAAACGCAATCCCATTAGCCACCATGTCATCGACCGTCTTCTCTACTCTTACTAGAGAAGATAAATCTATCCACTTCACCACTATTCCCGTGACAGGATCAATCACGGCTATCAGAGGCGACAACCACACATTAGCATAGATTAAACCTCTGACCCATTCTAACTCATTAAGGTTAGCTATCGGCGTCAATCGACCATTCTTCCAACTCTTTATAGGTAATTTTCTTATATTAACACCTTCCCCAAAGTACAAGGTATCCGACCCATCGCTACTAATCAGTTGTACTCCATCAGTCGTAAGACCCCAACCATCCCGAGGCCATTGATCTTCACTAATAACAGATAGGCGACGATCGTACGAGAAGAGGGTGCCTTCTTGCCACGTCAGTTGAATTAACTTACCTCGAAAGAAGGTTAAGCCCTCTCCAAAGTAAGAGGGTTCAAGGTTACGGCTTTGTAAGATTTGACCTGAGGTGATGTCAGTCTCTAATATCTTACTTTGCCCATAGCCTCCAGTGCTTTCATAGAAGCTTGTACCACTTTCACTTACTATAAGACCTTGAGTAAAAGAAGTGGGGTTGTGATGGTGGGTGGTAATTACTGATGCGGGGTGGGTGGGAGTTTGGTGGAATGGTCGCATAGTGACTGTTTTATGAGTGAGGGATAGGTATAAGTGGATTTTGGAGGCGGTTCATTAAATGGGATTGATTTTCTCACTCATCGACTTCCATCTCCCAAATGATCATTGAAACCATCCTCATCGTCTCGGCCACTGTAGGACTGGTGAGTTTTCTAGCTCATCTAGTAGGTATTCCCACTACTCCACATCCAGTAGTTAATCCGAACCGGAGTAGATGTACTCACTGGTAGGTCAGCCTACCCTATTATCTATTTCACTAGCATCTAGTGAACTAATTATATCAGCCTCTCACTAAAATGACAACTCTCCCCTATACCTTCACACAGTCAGACCTTGAGTTTTACTCTGAGATTATGAAAGAGCACTGTATCTTACTCTATCTAGGTTTAGAGAAACATCCACTTGAATCTCAAGCATATACACATTACCTTAAATGGAATGACTTCATTAATAATGGTTACGCTGGCAATGTCCCTATACTATTAGAGGAATTAAAGATCTTCGAGACTATGATACTTAAACGCCCACTTGACAAGGGTTGGATAAGTGATAGCTTTATGACCCGTATTCTCGAGGAGTTACAACAGTTTGAACTACTACTCTCAGGACAAATACCAACTTGATAGTACCATCGATGTTAGAGCTAGATACTTTATATAAAAAGTTTGATTTTTTTTATTACTCTTAGGGAGTCAATTACCCCCGCTCGCCAAACATGTCTTCCGCCCCCACCTCACAACCTAAGAAAGCACAGTATGGTGCGAGAAAGTTCACGCCCTCCAAGCGTCTCGCTGCGGACTGGAATGAGTCACAGCAGATCAAGAAGGATGAGCTAAAGAAGCTAGCAGAAGCTACCGTCCAGTTTGAGCGTGATCTTATGGAGAAGGATGGTATGACTCTAGAGGAGTACCGGAAGATGGTTCAAGACAACCAGGACTAGTTGAACTAAGAGAGATTAGTTTCATCGCCTAGCGATGAAACCTTGTATTTACACAACAAAGTTGTGTAAAAATACCTTACTCCTTACCATTCTTCACTTCCTCTTCACTCCTCTCAGCGTTAAAAGCCTCCCTCTCACTCGGCGTCAACCACTCCATCTCCAACGCCTCAAAGATAGCCTCCTCTGATCCCACCGCCATCAACTTCCCCTCCCCATCCACCAACCCATACTCACTCAGCTTCATTCCCTTCTCAATCGCCAACTGTCTCTGGTAGATGTTCAACTCCATCGGACCAGTAGCAAACAACAAGCTACTAGCATAGATAGCCTCTGGTACGAAGCGGATGTCAAGGCTTCGGCACACTCCGCTACTTGGTCCCATTGCCACTGCCATCAACTTCACTTCTCCAAAAGAGAAGATGTACTTGATGATGGTTGTCTTCAACTCTGCCACGATACGGTGGATCTTGTTCTTGTCTCCAGTGATCAAGACGTCAATATCCCCTGAGTCAACACGCCCTCGCCTGTAGGATCCGACGATGTCGCCACGCATGTCATACTTCTTGACCACTGCCAGCACCAGTTCACCGATCTCCTTGACTTCCTCACGTGGCACACGCTTCGCCAAGTCCACTCGATACTTAAGACCTGCTCTCTGGTTAGCCTGAAGTGAGACTGTGTTGTTAGCCACACGTCGCTCCAACTCGTCAAGTGTGTGGATACCCTTCTCGTGGAGATTGCGGTTACAGACGGCTCCGATGAACTTGATACAAGTGAAGTCAAAGAGGATAGGCTCCTTCTGCTCGCTCTCCGCTTCCAGTCTGGCTCGCTTCTTGCTCGGCTTCTCCGATGGCTTCTCCGAAGGTGGGGCTGAGACAGGCTCTGAGGTGGATCTGACTGGAGCGGAGGCCACTGCTACTGCTACCGCCACCGCTACCGATGAAGCCGGAACATCCAGAGCCTTCGCAGGTGAAGCGACCACTGGCGATGGGATAGGTACCTGATACGCTTCACCCAACTCCAGAATAGCTTGTACTCTCTTTCTCGTCCCATCTCCAATGCCCCTCACTCCCTTGAGCTGTCGTGCGTCCGTGATAACCGTCTTGAAAGTGCGGATGATACTGGCTGAGTTCATCAGAGCGATACCACCATAGTCGTTTCTGGATGAGGCTTCTTCCTCGAGTCTGTCGGCGATAAAAGCGTTGCTGGTCATTGTGGCTGTGAGATGTACTCGAACTCTCAGAGGAAATAAAAGTTTTCAAGTTGAAGTCTTAGTGAGAGATTGAGTCTCGAATCTTTCACTCGAAAGAGTGGAACGCTCAAACGATCCAGCATGCCGACCGTTAAAGAACTACGTGAGGAGGCCAAGGCTAAGAACCTCAGAGGCTATTCTACGATGAACAAGGGGCAGTTGGAGGAGTTGTTGAGGAAGGCTGCTACTCCTGTATCGTCATCGTCATCAGTGCCAAGACCTGTTAAGGCGAGGGTACCTGCTGGATGGAGTGGGGCTTCAGCTGTTCCAGCGTCGGCTTCAGCTGTTCCAGCGTCGGCTTCAGCTGTTCCTACCTCCACCAAACGCTACGTCCGTATCGGTGAAATCAACGTGGAAGGTGGAGAGATGGTGCTAGTGGCTCCCGAGCTCCTCATCGGAGAATACAACTATGACAAAGTCCTAGATCTGGCAGACAAAGGTAATCTCTTCCAACTGGGCACTGGAGGCGACGGAAGCTTTTCCATCTATGAAGTTTATCTCTCAGACCAAGAAGACAACCTACCCCAAGAGTATCGGATCCCCATTGTCGGTGATCCCTATGAAAAGGTGGCTATCAGCCGGGCAGCCAATGAGAAGATCTTGGAAGCCCAGTCGTTGGCTAGAAATGCCAAATAAATTACTTTACACTTGTAAAGTAGTAGTATCAGAGATCACTGACATCGAATCTCCCACACGTCCTGGTAAAGATAATGTATTCTAACTCATCACATAGTAAATCTCTTCTAGCCCCATAGACGGACATGTGACGGTCATCAAACATAGGGAAGGTCACTAACAGATCAGAGTCCTTACCTTTACTGCGAGTAAAGGGAATACTCATTGGCGGGATGAGGTTAGTAAATTGTTCAGCTACTTGTCGAGCCTTGCGGTATTCTTCAAGAGTGTAGTTCATCTTTGATAAGATGAAAATGAGATGAAATGAGAGGAATTAGATTGAGAAGGTAAGGTTGACCTTAATTATTGTCTCATCGAGCACCACCCGATCAACCGGAATTATCCATTTACCCACGCTTGGAGAAGGTAATGTCTCTCTGGCTATTTCAACTACGATTCTACAGATGTGATTTGGGGTGATAGTGATGATATAGTCAGTCCCATCTTTAACCAGATCTAATACCAGATCCTCTCCAAGAATAGAGAAGCTGATAGATAACCCTGGATGTATATTCGTTGTCACCGCCATAGACTTCACAACTCCAGGGCGTACTGTCATATTCTTATTCAGAGGATAAGTTAGTCGAGCTTTGGGTTGAAGATGATAGACTATCGATTCATTCACCTTCGCTCTGTCGTGAAACTCATACGAGTCGGTCTCAATAATCTTGATCAGATACTTCACATCCAACAGATGATACCTTACTTCGTCCAACAACAACTGACGCTGTGATGCGGTGTGAGAAGGGTTGGCCTGTAGCCAGTTCTGTACCACATGGTGAACTTCAATCTCATCAAGTAACTTGAACTTGTGGTAGCGGATGAAGAAGTAGACCGCCTCAAAGTTAACCTTATAATAGATCACTCTCTCATTGAAGAGACAAATGAGGTCGGTAAATAGTCTCCTTAGTTCATCACCCTGTAATTCCAGTAGATTAGTCAAGTGAGTGTTGGAGTGACAGGGAACCCCATCCTTATAGAACAAGAATGGTAGAGACCATAGATTGTTGATGAACTTCAACGTCTCACTCTTCACTCTGATAGAGATGAAATCACAGATCTCTTTCATCCCTACATCAGAGCTGAAGCGATCCGCCATTAGTAGAATCTCAAGGCACTGATGGTCGGTGAAGGTCTGCGGTGAGGCGTCCTTATACACAAACTGTAAGAAGGTATCAAATGCGTCTAGTAGTTCGATATCCTCCAGTTCTACTATGACACCTTTATCTTCCAACTCTACTACTCTAGCTTCAAAGACATTCTCAAAGTAGGTGGAGTAAGTGGCGAGGATGGCTTTACTGATGTGGTAGGTGCGAGGGGCTGTGGGGTCTGAGCTGAGGTCGGTGTCACATTTGCGTTTCTTGGGGGTGGGAGAAGAGCTGGAACCGGCGTCGGCATCAGGGTCAATCGATCCTACCAACCTGACTGTTAGAAGACAGTCTGAGTATTTGGGGTTGTTGAAGAACTTGGTGGTGAGCATTGTGACTATGAGGGAAAGGTGCCGAGTGTTCATTCGAAGGGAATAATTAACAATTTAAATTCTAGGTTGTAACGACAGAGGCTGGTTTCATTACTTGGCAATGAAGTGTATTACTCTATAGGTGTAGTTGTCAATCCACTAGTATACTCCGTTACATTCAATACTCTCTTAAGAGACCCATAAAGCCAGGGAAGACAGTCATACCACTCTCCCAGAGCTCTTCTTCGATGGCTTCTTGTCGTCGTCGTTGTTGGAACTGCCACCACCTTTCAATGGCTCTAACTGGTTGGCGGAGGATGCGAGGGTGGATTAGGTTACCTTTAAGATACCATTCTTCAGTCAAGACTGTTCGTCCGTCAACCACCTCCCGCTCTCTCAAAGCCAGTCCATCAGTGCGATGACGGAGACCATTCAAACACCACTCTTCTTCAGCCAAGACTACATACCCATCAACTATCTCCCACACTCGGCATGCTGGTCTATCTGTGCGATGAAGTTGACCGTTCAAATACCACGCTTCAAGAGTCAAGACTACCTCCCCGTCAACCACCTGCCACGCTCTCATAGCTGGTTCGTCTATGCGATGATATAGACCACTATCCAAACGCCAAGCCTCATAAGTCACGACTTCCACCCCATTCACCATCGTATAAGTATATTGAGGAGTACTCATTTAGTAATGAGTACCTAATTTTCTATTCTTTCAGTACTCTCTTAAGAGACCCATAAAGCCAGGGAAGACAGTCATACCACTCTCCCAGAGATCTACTTCTATGGCTTCTTGTCGTCGTGCTTGTTGGAACTGCCACCAGCGTTCAATGGCTCTAACTGGTTGACGGAGGATGCGAGGGTGGATTTCTATACCTTTCAAGAACCACTGTTCATTAATCAAGATTGATTCCCCAGCAACCACTCGCCACTGTCTCCAAGCCGGTCCATCTATGCGATGAAGTTGGCCGTTCAAGTACCACGCTTCAAGAGTCAAGACTGTGTACCCGGCAACCACTCGCCACTGTCTCCAAGCCGGTCCATCTATGCGATGACGTTGACCATTCAAATACCAATCTTCTCCAGTCAAGAACTCCACGCCATTCACAGTGGTATAAGTGTATCGAGGAGTACTCATTTAGTAATGAGTATCTTATTTTCTCTTGTTTCAGTACTCTCTTAAGAGACCCATAAAGCCAGGGAAGACAGTCATACCGCTGTCCCAGAGAGACTCTTCAATGGCTTTATGGCGTCGGGTTCTTTGGTACAACCACCAGCGTTCAATGGCTCTAACTGGTTGACGGAGGATGCGGGGATGGATTAGGTTACCTTTAAGATACCATTCTTCTTTAGTTAAAACTACAATCCCATCAACTACCTGCCACACTCGCCAAGCTGGTCCATCAATGCGATGAGGTTGACCATTCAAATACCACCCTTCACGAGTCAAGACTACCCGTCCATCAACCACCTCCCACACTCGCCGAGCAGGATCATCTGTCCGGTACTTTTGACCATTCAAATACCACCCTTCTTGGGTCAAGAATTGCTTCCCGTCAACCACCTCCCATCGTCGCCAAGCCGGTCCATCTACGCAATGAAGTTGATCATTCAAATACCATCCTTCAAGCGTCAAATACTTAACGCCATCCACTGTCGTATAAGCGTATCGAGGAGTACTCATTTAGCAATGAGTACCTTATTTTCTATTCTTTCAGTACTCTTTTAAGGGGACTCAGTCATCCAGCTAGTCCATAGAGTAAAAGACTGAGTTATAGTTACGACAAATCTCATCATTCCTATTACTATAGTAATAACACTATCTTATAGTTATGACAAATCTCATCATTCCTATTACTATAGTAATAACACTATCTCATCTTAAAGCCTCAATCTCCCACCAAATGGAAACCATCGTCATCGCCATTCTCGCCAAAGACAAAGCCCATTGTCTCCCCGCCTACCTAAAGTGTCTAGAACAGCAGACCTGGCCTGCCACCCAAACCCATATCTACATCCGTACTAACAACAACAAAGATGAGACCCTCTCTATCCTCCAAGAGTGGGTTTCTAAAGTCCAAGATAAGTACCTGTCTACCAAACTCATCTCAGATGATGTCCCTGAGCCAGTTCAAGAGTATGCCCAGCACGAATGGAACGCTGTCCGCTTCAAGGTACTTGGCGAGATCCGGGACGCTTCAGTGAAGTATGCTCAAGAGCTTAACTCTCATTACTTTGTCGCTGACTGTGATAACTTCATTACTCCGGAGACACTGTCTTCTCTAGTTAAGACTAATCTACCGGCTGTTGGACCATTGCTTCGGAGGTTTGGTAACAACTATGCTAACTATCATGACAAGTGTTGTAAGAATGGTTATATGCTGACTACCGATGAGTACTTTAGTATTCTCGACAAGAGAGTTAGAGGGTTGATCGTGGTGGATGTGATTCACTGTACCTATCTCTTACGTAATGAGATTCTTGATAAGGTGAGTTATCAAGATGGGAGTGGTCGGTATGAGTATGTCATTCTGTCGGATGGATTGAGAAAGGCTGGAGTGTTACAGTACCTTGATAACAGAGAGTATTATGGAATGTTGACGATGGCGGAGACGAAAGAGGAGTTAGAGAGGGAGCCGTGGTATGCTGGCCTTTAAAGGATTGTAAAGGTCTTAATTACATCACTTGAGTGATGTAAAGTTAACATATCAGCTGATAGGCGTAGACAACAGAAGTAGCTACTTTGAAGACGACTGTGGCTACTGTTAGAGCCATTGCTCCTCCACCCTGAGCTGAGTAAGTGATGTCAGCTATGGATAGACCTATCAGGCTGGCAGAGATCAAACGATTGGGGATGAAGTAGGAGCCGGCAGTATACCAGAGGAGTCGGTGCATTTGGAGAGTGAGATGTTACTTTAAAGTCAATGCTTTAGTGGAGACATGGGACGGTGGATTTGGTGTGTCCGAGGCTGGCACCTGAGGGCTTACAGGTGGATTTGGGATGAAGGGGCTCTTCTCTTTCATCGTCGGTCTCGGTTCCGCTTTGACTACTATCCTCATTCTCATCACCTTCATTCTCTTCAATACCATACCGAGTACGAGATCCAGTCTGTTGTCCAAACTGGAATCTACCTCTTGTCTTCTTATGGTTAGATTTATCCTTTCTAAGAAAGCCGAGGAGACCTTTCCCGCCTCCTCCTCGACTGGGACGAGCATTGATGGCATCTTGAAGACAGGTGGCTAAACTATCATCAATGTCAGCTTTCGCTTTACCTGTGACGTTATCGGTGACAGCTTTAGTGACACAAGAGACGGTGGCTTGTTCAAAGTCGCTGACGAGAGGTTGTTTTGCTGGTTTGGCTCCCATTTATGGAGTGAAATATTATTTCTCTATTTACTTAATGAGGTGATTAGACTAGGGACTAAGTTGACATATAATGATCTAAATATTACATTTCATAGTAAAATGAAGTTCCTACTCTATGGAAAGGGCTGGATTGGACTACAGGTGGCAGAGCTATTACAGAAGGATGGAGATGAGGTGGCGTGGGGTAAGGAGCGTGTTGACGACGTGGAGAAGGTGGAGATCGAGTTGAGAGAGGTGAAGCCTGATAGAGTGATGTGTATGATCGGGCGAACCCACTCTGCTACGTGTGCTACCATTGACTGCTTGGAGTCAAAGGATATGTTAGCAACTAACGTTAAGGATAACCTCTTCGCACCTGTCAGCTTAGCACTACTCTGTCAGAAGGTGGGTATCCATATGGCAAGTATCGCCACAGGTTGTATCTTCTGTTATGATGAAGCTCATACCATTGGGGGTCAAGGATTCACTCCGAGTGATGTCCCTAACTTCTTTGGTAGCTCTTACTCAGTGGTGAAGGGCTTCACTGACCGTCTCTTACACCAGATCCCGTGTCTGACGTTTAGAATCCGTATGCCGATCTCTGGGACTAGTAGTGGGAGAGACTTCATCACTAAGATTTCTAAGTATCAGAAGATATGTAGCATAGAGAATAGTATGTCTTATCTACCGTCATTACTGCCGGTGATGATTGATCTGTCCCGCAAGTCTCATCTAGGTGTCATCAACATGACTAATCCTGGTACCATCTGTCACAACCGAGTGCTTGAGTTGTATAAGGAGATAGTGGATCCGGGCTTCATGTGGGAGAACTTCAGTGAAGAGGAGCAGGCCAAGATCTTGGCAGCTGGAAGGTCTAACAATCTGCTTGATACTGCTTTCTTGGAAGAGGAGTATCCGGAGGTGCCGGGGATTGAGGAGGCGGTGGTGCTGGCTTTGAAGGCGATGAGGGATGAGAAGGAGAGTGCTGATGCTAGTGGTTGTAAGTGTACTCTTGACACCTGTGTCTGTTCTTCTGATAAGAAGTGTTGTGTTGATTGTAGCTGTAGTTCTACATCCTGTTGTTTCACTGAGACCCAGTAGGAGATCCAGTAAGTATTCTCTACTATGTAGAGAATCTAGAGAATGTACCCACTAAACGACTACCGCTCGTCCTTCGTCATCTGCCTTTACCCCTTCATCCCTCAACTCACTACAAGCATAGTCCATCAATCCACTCTCAACCACGAACTCCTCACTCACGTTATACTCCTCCAGAAAGGATAATATCTTTAGTGCTAACTCACTAGAGTCACAGTGCTCTTGTAGCTCAATCCACAAGAGGAGTGAGTTATTCTTAAACATCAAGTATATCACTAGGTCAATGGCGGAGGGATAAGAGTGAAAGAACCAGTCTCTGATGAAGATGAAGGGGTGGGTGAGGATGTCTAGGATGAGGGGGTGGTCGGAGAGGATGGAGAGGGAGGTGGGGGAGGTAAGTGAAAGGGAGGTTTGGGCTGAGTCGGAGTTGGGGTCGTTGAGGATGTCGTGAAGACGGTGGATGAGAGGGATGTGGATAATGGAGGACATAGTGAGAGGAGAGATTAAGGGTTTAAATAACTTGGTATCTTGAAAGTCAATGATTTTTATAGGATGTAGATAGTGTGATGTAGGAGTGTAGAGGTGGAATTAGAGGATATGTTGTTTAATGTAGATTACAGTTGTAATCTACATTGATACAACTGGCTGTACTATATGTAGTACAGACCCTTCTAATGTATAGTAATCTTCTTACTAAAGAAGATTGTAGTTGATCACCTACTTTCAGGTATCGGTATCTTATTTAAGGCCTTACAAACCTTTACTTTTTCTTCTTCCTGTATCATCTCAAGAAGAAGATAGTGCGACGGAAATCGTTTCTTCAAAGTAATCATTTTATCCTCCCCGATCTCTTCCTGAAGGATCTTCACTAGCTCTCCGTAGCACCGAGTCTGGAGATCTAGTTTCCTCTTCCAATTTATAGCTTCCTCTAATCCTTGACCCACGTTATGGTACAGGTCTACTAAATCAGTCACGCTAATATTAACGGTCATGGGAGTATTGGCGGAAGACATTGTCGATAATACCCTACCAATGATTAGTCATGATGTAATTCAAATTACAATTCATACTATAGAGTTCAGTAATGATAAGTACTGCTTACCATTTTGATTCTGATAAGTAATAAGTTGCTCTATGAGCAGAGATGTCCGATCCCGAACTTGTAAGTCAAGCGGAGGTTCTTACACGTCAAATGGAGGTTCTTACACGTCAAATGGAGGTTCTTAGTAGTAGAGCTACCCTGTTAGAAACTACGTTAGAAAGTTTGTTGGGTAGAAAACTTGGCCAGGTTGATCAAGCTGTCCCCGACACAGACTCACCAGACCCTATAATCGATGGTATATACTGCGATGTACCTGGGTGTAAGCAATCAGCTGGAATAAGGAAGAAACCATTTGGTAGGAAGCAAGATCTGACTGTTCATCAGAAAAGTAAGGAATGTAGAGGGAACCAGTATCACTGCCCAGTCTGTTTAGAATGGATTAAAACTAACGCAAGTAAGGATGCGGAAGATAAACACCGTCGAGAATGTATTGAGCGTGCCAGTGCCTTATCTGCCAGTGCCTCATCTGCCAGTGCCAGTGCCTCATCTGCCAGTGCCAGTGCCTCATCTGCCAG
>Ga0172379_10005164_pt1 | contig 18484 bp, 16 predicted proteins | sample GrowelOW334metaG_FD_119756 | JGI IMG/M metagenome (GOLD analysis project Ga0172379, IMG submission 119756) | Groundwater microbial communities from an aquifer near a municipal landfill in Southern Ontario, Canada - Groundwater well OW334 metaG | ecosystem: Environmental > Aquatic > Deep...
GCAGGATCACGCCCGGCAGCTGCACGCGATGGCCGCCCTTGTCAGGCGTGGACATCACGCGGTGAATCACCAGCCAGGTGGGCGTCATGCGAGGCTCCACCGGCGATTGAAGCGCGTGACGAGCCCGCGCACGCGCATGGACTCGAGCACGCGGGTCAGCTCCTTGGACCCGGCGCGCAGATCGGACGCCATGGCGGTGGCGGTCAGGGCGGTGGAGCGCCGCAGGAGAGCGAGCGCACCGGCCTCGAGCTCGGCGTGGCGACCGGCGAAGAACTCGGCGGTGGTCATGAGCGCTTCCCCCGCCAGAACACACGGAGGATCACGCGCGCGCCGATGAAGAGGCCAGCCAGCGTGCCCCAGACAATGGCCGCGTCGCGATCGCCGCGATCAATGGCACCGGCGCACCCGAGTAGGCAGGCACCGGCGAAGCCGCCGAGTGCGTAGCTCAGGTTGTCGCCGTCGCGCACGAAGAGCAGCTCGCGATGGTGCAGGGCGTTCTCCGCCTCGAGCACGCGGTTGCGCTTCTCGATGGTGCGGAGCAGGGCCTCACGCTCGATCGCATCTGCGCGGTAGGCGTCGAGCACGGCGTGCATGGTGCCAGGGCGGGGGTCGTTCATTGGCCCCCCCCCACAACGTGCGACGAAGGCTTGCTCACCGTCGCTTGGTCGACAGTGAGGGCCTCAGACATTTCGTCGCCCTGGTGGATCGGTCGCCGCGCCGTCTGGCGCCGGTGGTCGGACGCGCAGGTCGCGAGTGATGTTCACATAACAGCCCTCGCACGCGCGCCACTTACCGTTGGTCAGGACCCCCGGCTGCTGGAGGTCACAGAAGTCACAGCGTGATCGCCTCGACGTGCATCGGATCGCGGGAGATGCCCTCATTGTCCCGTCCTCAGCCGGCGCTCGGCCTTCCGCTCGCGCTTCACCACGGCCCGGCCGATCGCCATGAAGTCGGCGGTCGAGTGGGGTCTCTTCTTGCGCAGCGGCGGCGAGACCTTGCGGTAGTTCTGGGGGAAGGGCTTCGCGGCGGGGTCGTAGTAGAACCGCGGACTCTCGGCGGACACAACCGACGCGCCGGCGATCGCCATGGCCGCCATCGCGGAGAGCGCTGGATTTACGCGGTTCATACAGCCCGCCCGCGCTCACCACACGTGAGCGCTGCCGACGGGTACGACCTACGCGAACCGGTCAGGATGGCCGAAAGTGGTGCGAGCGCTTGGCTAACTTTGGCAACCTTCTGACAGGTAGCAGCGCTCACCGCGCCGTTCGTCGGCGCTCGGCTACAACTATTAAGAAGACGTCCTACGGCGCTCACCTTGGCGAGAGTGCCAAGTGCCTGATAAGCGTGAGGTCCGAGGTTCAACTCCTCGATGGCCCATTGGAAGCAAGATCCAGCCCCGCAACGGTTTACTGCCGTTGCGGGGTTTGGCGTTTCACTGCCGATTCTGGCGTGGTGTCGTTTCATGGTGTCGATTCGATTCAGCCAATCTCGGCGCATGGGAGGGCCGGGCGCTGTTCAAGTGCCTTCCGCATCGTGTCTTCATCGGACTGCTGATAGCACATCAACACGGTCTGCGGGTTCTTCCAGCCTCCCAGATGGCACAGGTCCTTCATGGGCGTCGTGTGCCGCAGCTCGCTGGCGAACAGTCGGCGGAGACTGTGCCAGCCACGCCCTTTCACTGGCTTGAGGCCTGCCAACGTCTCTGCCCGCTGCCACCAGTCCCGGGCTAGCAACCGCGGCAGTGGCTTTGACTGATCGGCAGGGGCAGTGAAGACCCACGCCTCTCCTATTGTGCGGCGCGCGCGCTGGGCGGCCTTCAGGCGGTCCACCAGCTCAGGCGCGAGTGGTGTGACGTGGTCGTAGGCGATCTTATCGTTCTCGGCGCGCCAGCGTACGCGTCGGGCCTCGAGGTCGAGGTCAGACCACCTTAGCTGACTGACCGCGCCGATCCGATGGCCCGTCAGGTACGCCGTGACGAGAAGCAGTCCAAACTGGGGGCTGACCTGGTCGGCGACGGCCGACATCGTCGCTAGGTCCTTCGGGCTGAGCATCGGCCGGTTTGGGCTCTGCTCGCGCGGTACATCGAGACCCGCAAACGGGTTTCGCGCGAGCACGGGCTCGCCTGACGGTGACCGCAAGCGGGTTGCCCAGTTGAGCACGGCTAGGACGAGGCGGAGGTCCTGCTCGACAATGCGATCGCGCACCGGTCGTATGGCCCGCTGCTTGATCTTCCGTGCCCCCTTCGGCCTCGTCGTTACGGGCACCAGCCTGCCGGCACGTCGCTCCCGAATGAAACTGTCCCAGTCGCGGCGGTCCAGCGTGAGGACGCGGCGGCCCTTCCCCACGTGTCGAAGGACCATTTCCAGTGTGCGCCGGTCGTGGCCCTGCGTAGTCTTCGCCTTCGTCGGCGTCACCTCTCGTTCGTAGCTGTCAAACAGCGCGCCGACGGTGAGCTCGGGCTCGGTGGCCGGCGTGGCGGTGCGAAGTCGCGCCGCCAGCGTCTCGGCCGCAGCCTTTGCGGCGTCAGTGTCCCGATGACCCAGCGCGACGCGGCGCCGGATGCCGACGCCACTCACGGCGTCGATCTCGGTGAACTCCAGAAACAGGAGCCCCGTCTGGTTGTGAGCGAACGCACGGACTTTGTTAAGTCCCCGCTCGCCAGCGCTGAAGCTCCACAACTTCTTACGCTTGGGCATTGCCCCTCCCTGGTGCTGAGTGGGCAACCTCCCTCGCGATCTGCATTCTCACGTTCGCACCAGGCGAATTCGCCGTCAAGCCTCCGGGCTTTCGTGGCAACTCCGAGAGCTTCACACGCGGGGCGTTCCTGCGGCCGTAGTTGTTGAGCTGCCCTGCGCGCACCAACGTTCCTAGGTGGTCGGCGCTGTACCCGCAGTGCCTTGCGGCCTCGGTAAGACTCAGCAAGTCCTCATCCCGCGCGGCCACCGTGCGAAGCTCTTCGAGTAGCGAATCGATGAAGCGAACAGGGTCAACGGCCACGGCCCCAAGGCGCTCCAGGCTCTCGCGCTTGGCGAGCAGCGAGACGCGGAATCTTGAGAGCGCGTCTGACACGGCCTAGCCCTGCACCCGCACGCCGTGAGCTTCTCCCGGGCACGGCGATGGTGGTTCCAAACGACGGCCAGGCTTGAACTGTGGGTCGTCGACGATGTCTTTCCAGCGCCGCCAGTTTGCTGGCCTCAATTCGGCGGCGTCGGGGATCGCACTGGCGAGCGGCGATTGCGAACGAACTTCAGTGGTCTCGTTCTTAACACCGTTCGGGTGTCTGTATTGCAGTACCCCCTGCATCGCGGGGACACTACCCGGGTATTCAGATTGAGGGAGGGGTGGTATCCCGTTTGCAGTACCCCCCACGGTTTGCTCGACGGATGGAGGCTGCAGCGACTCCGCTCGGCTTTCCTGTGCGGTCGACGGACAGTAGTCGAGAACCGTGTACAGATGGCTCGTTGGGTCTCCCTTGGCGTCGTGTCGGCCTCTCCGAACTCGCACGGCGCCCGCGGCCTCGAGCTTCTTAAGCGAGGCGCGCACAGTGTTCTCCCCGAGCTTCGCGTGCTTCGCGATCGAGGCAATCGAGGGAAAGCACTCTCCGGACTTGCTGTTCACCCAGAGGCACAGAACGCACAGGACGAGACGCTCGTTCGCGGACAGCGGAGCGTCTGCTGCCAACCATAGTGCGGGAACGAGTACTCTGCGCGGAGGCATTGGCCTACGTCAGCCTCGCGTTCGGGGACCGCTTGCTGTGCGAGCAGCGACGTGATCTCGAGCACGCCTGATCGAATGGAGCGAGACCCGCCAGCGTCCGTCGGCTCCCTGTTCGCCGTCGAGGACACCACGGAATACCAATCGTGCCGCGCGTTCTCGACTGATCCCAAGTCGCTGGGCGGCGAGCGCAAGAGAAACCTTCACATTGCTTCTCGAGTGCATCTGTGCTCCCCCAAAAAAGAAAAGCGGCCCGATCCCCGGTTATCGGGATCGGGCCGCGTGGCCTCACACGCACAATACTATCTGTGATCAGTCCGGCGCGCAATAGGACTATTGCCACGGCAGACTCCGGCGGCGCCTGCGCGATTGAACTGTCTACTCCTGAGTCTGGCAGGGTCGTTGCGGTCGGCTACTAGTTGATCAGCAAAACTTCGACTGGTGTAAAGGACTTCGGGCGCGTCAATTCAAGGGCGTCCCGCCGTCTCGAAGCTCTCCCGATCTCTTCTCGCCGCCAGTCGTCCGCCAACCCGCGCCTCGATGCCGCCAACCGCGTTTCTCTCGTATTCCCACGACTCCGCAGATCACAAGGCCTGGGTACTCAGGCTCGCAACGGATCTGCGAGCGAGCGGCGTGGATGCGAGGCTTGACCGATGGCATCTTCGTCCGGGGGAGGAAGCCGGGCCGTTCATGTCACGGGCCGTTGCGGACTCAGCGAAAATCGTGGTTGTGTGCTCGGAGACGTACGTGCAGAAGTCGGAAGCTCGCGTCGGCGGCGCCGGCTATGAGAGCGTGATGGTTACCGCTGAGCTAGTCGCCGATCAGGGCACGTCTAAGTTCATCCCCGTTTTGCGTTCCAACGAGCCCGGGAGTATTCCCTCCTTTCTTGCAGGTCGGATCTACGTTGATTTTCGAGTGGAGGAGGCGTACGAGGAGTCTCTCACAGTCCTCCTTCGCGCCATTCACGACCTACCCGCAATCGATCCGCCCCCCGTGGGCCAAGCCATTTTCGCTCCTCCGGGCGCTGAACCGACCCCTGCGGCGACAATAACTGGTAAGGCAGTCGAAGCCAGCACTTCCGTCGAGGAACTCGAGGTGTTGTTGCAGGCTCCGCATCGCCGAATACAACTGAGCAAACTGCTCTGGGGTGCTGTCGAGGCGGCACGCGCGAGACTACTGGAGGGCGGTCTCTATTCGTATGACACGCAGCCGACGACCGAATCAGTCGCTGCGAAAGCCGAGCTCGTCGAGTCCGCGATGGGAGATCTTGCTCCCCTGCTGTCAACTATGGGCGCTTGGGCATCGCGCGAGCAGATTCCTGCGGCGGCTCAGATTGTTGCGCATCTCCTCGACCTGCCGGAGCCAACAGGGGCTTTCTACGAAGCCAACCAGCAGTTAGCAAGGTATCCCGCGTTGCTCGCACTTTATGCTGCGGGATTGGGTGGGCTATCACAGGATCGCCCCGATAACTTGCGGTCGGTACTGCTTATCGGCGTTCCCTCCCTCAGGCGACGAGAGCGGGATAGTCCGTTTGTCGAGGCACTTCACGAGGGTGCTCCGTTCGCGCAGGAGTTTTGGCGTCGCTTGCCGGACATGGATCGTCGATATACACCTCTGTCCGATCGAGCACTTGGGTTCTTCATCGCGACATTGCCAGGCATCGTATCGACGGGATCCAAAGCGGAGCGGCTCTTCGACCGTCTTGAGTGCACGGTCTCGCTTGCGTACATCGATGCGACGCCTGGTCACAACGAAAGAGGGTGGGCGCCTCTAGGATCGTACATGTGGCGAGACCCAGGGATTGTCGATCGCTTGCAGGAGGACCTTGCGCGTCTCGGCGCGGACTGGCCTCTCATTCGAGCCGGCTACTTTTCAGGGTCTGTCGAACAAGCGACCGCCGCTCTCGACCGACTGAGAAAGCACGTTGTAATGGTGCGTCAGCAACGAGGGGTCTTCTAAGCTCACAAGCTGGCTCTTCCAGCGATGAACGGGGGTCTAGCTCCTTGGCCAAAGAGCCTCTTGCCGGCGAGTGTCGCCTTTGCGGTCAGTTTGGTCCGCTCAGCCGCGAGCACATACCGCCCAAGAGCTCGCTCGGGTCAAGTGGCTATGCCGTTACTGTCCAGAGTGGCGACGAGTACTTCGACAGACGGCCCGGCCGCATCTACCAACGGGGTTTTCATGCGCCCGTGTTGTGCGAGCAGTGCAACAGCCTAACTGGCGCTTGGTACGGTGGTGAGTTCGCTCGATGGTCGCATTGGGGGCGAAGTCTCATTGAGTCCATGCGCCGTGAGCCGCAGCCACTCGTTTCTGCATTCAGGGGCTATCCACTTCGAATCGCGAAGCAAGTCGTAACGACGATGATCGCGGCATCCTCAGGTGATCTACTCACCCGCCGACCCGATCTGCAGTCGTTCGTCTTGAATCGCGAGGAGGTCGCGAAGCCTGGTCAGATGCGATTGACGGGGTACTTATGCCCGTCCAGAAACGGTCGAACGACCGGCGTTGCTGTTGCGATGAAGACCGGGGCGGAACCACACGTGCTAATCGAGTTTGCGCTCCAACCCTTCGGCTATGTTCTCACGCTTGCGGGCGAACCGTACGATCCTCGGCCAGTCGATATCGGCTGGTTTACGACGTGCGGTTACAGTGAGGAGCGGATTATCGACCTTCCGGAGATTCCCGTTCTGCCGACACACGAGCCGTTCCCAGGCGACTATCGAACCAAGGACGAGATTCGACGTGATGCGCTAGAGTGCATGTTACGAGAGGACGGCCACGCAGATCCGGTCGCTGAGGCACAACGGATACTTGCCGATGGCGGAGGCCCGACGTTCTTTGCCGCTCACGGTGAGGAATGGTGAGTGACGGAAACGGGCCGTGTGAGGGAGTCAGCGATCCTGGTAGACGCTGCCTCACGGTCCTCGCGTTGCACCCCCGTCACTGTCGCGACCTCCGAATTGACGAGCCGTCACTCTCCAGTCCGCCAGTTCGGAGCAGCCCGTTGACGAGGGATCGTGCCTGTTCGTCGATCGCTCGGCCTGTGCGGCGGAAGCCGAGCCAGCGGGCGAACCCTCGAATGGCGTCCTCGCGCTCAACCCAAGCATAGCCAGCGAGCGAGGCAAGGAACTGCTCTTTGAGAAACTCCCGGTCGTAGGCTTCGATCGATCGCGCCGACAGGAAGAGCTGGCCTCCTCGAGTTTCCACAATCCGGCGTCGAGAAGCAGCCAGAAGGGCGCCCTCCAAAGTCTCGCGGATCTTCGGTCCGAGTCGCTCGAACCCAAGTTCGGTGCAGAGTTGCCGTAGAATAGCCTCTCGATCCAGTCCATCTCGCGATTCGGGCGCGGAGAACACCTCCCGAATTCGAGCCATGACATTCTGGCGTGCTACGTCATCGATCGAGTCATACGACCGCTCTGGCGCTTCAGCGACCTTGGCAGGCGAGAATAGATCGCCACTGTATTCGCCTGCCGCCTCCGTAATGGGAGCGCGCTCGTCTCTCATTGTCGACGAGTCCTCCGACCGCCCCGACGGGAAAGTCAGACCGTTGTCGGTAACCGCTGATGCTGCCGGCGATTCTGACCGAAACGCCCCCGGCCAGCCGCCGTGTTGCTCGATGACCACGTCTATCTCGGCCATCAGTCGGATCGTCTCAGTTAAAGCGACGACGATCCTCTGGTAGTGGGCGATGTCATCTTTCGAAAGCGTGCGACCCTTGCGGTCCTTTAGCCACTTTTCGCACACCTGATAGCCGCCGACGTGGAACTCCCAAACCTCACGCGACACACCCGCGAACCCGATCGTGCCGACTGCCGTTGACAGGCCTCCACTAGTAGCGGGGGCGTCAAGCCAGACGGAATCGTCACACCACCCTACGCGCTCGACGACCGGTGCGCGCGAGTCGCCGCGCATGCGCAGCGCCAACGGCTTTCCTTCCGTTTCCATCAGATGCAGTCGCACTAGCTTGCCGCCCAAGCTGACGAGGCGCTGGAACAGGTCAGGATTGCTACTTACGGGTACCCGAGGGAAGTCACTGCGCAGTAACTCTTCATATTTCCTCCGAAACCCGGAGCAATGGAACACACCATACATGTAATCGAACACATTTGCCGGCGTCACCAATGGCGCCGCAGCCGGCGGCAGCGCCAAGCGCATCTTGTCGATTGCGCGCTTGCTGATATTGGGTCGCGGCTCCGTCGGTACAAGCGCCAACTCATCGAGCGGCGGCTGCAATTCCAATGGGAATAGATAGTTGATATCGTAGGCACCGCATGTCTTGTGGCCACACACATCACGGGTCACGAACGCGCCCCACTGGTCCTTCGTCTGTCGAGTGCAAATCAAACCAACATTCTCACCCGCTATCATGTGTCGCATCACTCGCTCACGACGATGCACGGCCACGTTGGGATTGAAGACTGTCCATCTCCAGTCGAATGGGCGATAGAGTATGCGAATGACCTGCATGCGCCACTGACCGTCCCTCAGTTCGCGTTTGGCGCGCGCATAGTTCCACTGATCCTGGCTGCAGAGTGTGAATAGCTTCCGGGCCTCAGCTTCAGTGCGTGTTGCCAGAAACCGCTCTACCTTCTCGACTGCCTCTTCCCGTGTCCACGAGATAGCAAACTCGTCGTGGGTCGTGACAATGCCCGGCGCTGGATCTCCGTTTTCTGCCATGATCCAGTCAAGCGGGAGCATCGCCGCGTATTCGGCCGCCAACGCCATATCCTGCTTTCGGAAGAGATACAGCTCAGGCGCCGGTGAAATCGCGCTGAGCCCAGCGGTCGCGATATCCCTCTGAAGGAGCCACGAGTACTTCTGCTCTCTGGTTCCGAGCAAGTCTCCGTGCGCGACCGCCGCATCATGCGTGCCTCGGCACGCAAGCATCACCGCCACACCCTGCTGAATCTCAAATACATTCTTATCCGGGGTGCCATCGGCAAGCGTCTCCTTCTTCTTTGAATTGCCGTGCAGGTCAAGTACTGCGATCCGTTCGAACGACTTCATCAGATGCCGACGCATTCCTTTAAACGTCGCGTTATCCAAGTAACTGTGATTTGTGATATATCCGAGTGTTCCTATTGGCACTTCCGCGAGAAGATGTTCCGCCAGGCGGATGAACTTCACGTAGTCGTCCTGTAGCCACTTTGCCTGCCCTGGCTTCTGAAGATCCGCGAAACCGCGTTTGTAGTCGTACACCTTGTCAACGATCCAATCGATCTGGTTGTTAACGCTATGGCCAGCGTAGGGCGGGTTACCTAGCACGACAGTGAACCGCTGCGTCCGTTTGATCTCATCCACTGCGTTAGCTTCATGAGCTAGCGCAGGCAAGAGGCTGGTGCCGATCTGCCCGCTACTTGCCGGCGCGAGTGCATTGGTCAAGTAGATGCGCGCCCGCTCTTCACTTTCAAAACGATAGCCGGTCTCGTACAGCTTTAGCCCAACCTTTAGATGGGCGATGGCGTAGGGTGCCATCAGCAACTCATATGCATGAAGACGCGGCAGCAAGTCCCTTGGTACGTACTCGTTCCATCTCACGGCAATCGCCGCTTTGTCCATTCCCTGTCTCGCCCATTTGCCAATCATTGTCTCGTGTACGAGATCGATAACCTCGACGAGGAACGTCCCGGTTCCCGTTGCTGGATCCAGGATCTGAACCACGGCTTGCTCAGGTAACACGCCTTTCGGGATCTTCAGCGTTCCATGCCGCTCCGCGAACTCGCGCCATGTTGTGGTATCAGCAAGACCGTCCTCAAGTCCAAATTCACTGCGTAACAACTTGTCCACCGAGCGCACAATGAACGAGACAACTGGTCGCGGTGTGTAGAAGATGCCTCGCTGCATCCGCTCCTTTGCATCATACTCCCTTAGGAACGACTCGTAGAAGTGGATCACCGGATCTTCCTGCGGGTTCTTGTCGCCGAAATCGCGAACGACGGCTTCCATATTGGTCTTGTCGTCGTCGAGCAACTGCACGACCTCACTAACACCCAGCTCGTCGAAGTCGATGCCCGGCCCGCCTGCCTTGCCGCGCCGCCCACCGACACTGAGAAAGATCTCCATCAGTTCGCGCAGGAAGGGGTTGGTGCGCATGTGCGCGGCAAAATCGTCAGCCGTCTTCTTGGTGGGGTCGGCGATGCGCGCCGAGAGCAGGCCGTAGGCGATGGTCTGCGCGTACATGTCGGCGAAACCGTCGGCGTCAAGGTCGTGGACCAGCGCCGTCTGGAACGCCATCATCAGCCGAGTGAGCGGTCCTTTCTCAGTCTCAATCGCGAGCGAGGTCTTTATACGGTCGCGGATGTTGCGGGCCAACTCGGCCAGCCGGATCGAGAGTTCCTTCGAGGTGGTAACAACCTCGCGATGGCCCAGGGTAAAGGCGGCCCGCCACTGCGCGCGCCAAGCTTCGGCGTTGGTATCGTCGTCGGGCCAGGCGAGATGCTCGGTCAACTCCTGCGCGACGGCGTCCAGGTGCAACGCCGTATCGCGGTTGTCCCAGCCGAGCACCTTAAGGGTGGGTAGATCTCGGCCGTCCTGCGGCTTCGCAAAATGCGCGAAGCTAATCTGCCGCTCGGCACCCTCACCGTAGTTGGAGACGAAGAGGAGGTCGTCCGCCGCCCATGCGGTGCGCTCGGCGCTATTTGCGGAGGGGCGCTTCTTAAGCGCCACTTGACTCAGGATGCGGCGCAGCGCCACCACGGGAAGCTTTTTGGGTTCGAACTTGACGAAGAACACTCCCCAGGGTTGGCGGGTCGAGAGCGGCTTCAGGCGCTTGATCTCGGAAATCTTGGCCGAGGTTCTCGGGTCGATGCCGAGCTCGTCGGCAGTGAAGTCGTAGAACAGATCGTCCACATTCACGAACGAATCCTGCTCAATCGGCCAGCCCATCTGGTCTCGCAGGTACGCGATGAGCTGGGGCAATGTCTTGATATTCGCCAGCACGGCACGATGGTCGGTCGGCATCTCCTCAGGCCTCGCTCAGTTCCATCCAGCACTTGAGCGTCGGCTCGACGCCAACGGGCGCGTTGACGCGCTTCAAATAGGAGTTCTTCACATGCTTCAAGATCTTCCCACGGAGCTCGATAAGCGTCGGTTGCTCCGTTGAGCATCGGCGGGGCGTTTGAGGCTTGGTCCGGATGCTTGCCACGATGTCGCCCGGCTCCTCGAGAATGGCGTCACGATCTAAGTCGAACAGGTACCAGCGCGTCGTGCCGGCCTCCTCAGTGAACGCTTCCTTCTGTTTGTCCAGCGCAGGAAGCGCGTAACAGAAGAACACGCCGCGAACTCCCTTGCTCACGCGCTCGCGTCCACTGAAGGCCGCGCCCGGCAGGCGCTTGAGTCGCTCCTCCAGTGCGGGATCCGCCTGAATCAGCGCCTGGTACTCGAGGTGCAGGTCTTCCACGGCGGTCTTGGTACCCTCATAGGCGTGATTGAACTCCCTGAGTGCGTCGAAGTCATCGTCAGGTGTCAGAAGTTTCTTGCCCTCTATCCCAAGCGTCTTCGAGATCAGCAGCGTCTTCTGTGTGACCTTGGCATACAGCGTGAGGATCTGATTGAGCTCGTCGGGCGGCAAGAAGTTCCAGAACATCACCGTGCCTCTATCACCGGCCAGACCTGGATGATCCGCCTTGATTCGCTCCTCGACTTCAAGGCTCATGCGTCTATCCACACGGCCGATCCGTTGCATCAATCGGACAGGGTTCCAATGGATGTCGTAGTTGATCATCCGCGTCGCGTCCTGAAGATTAAGGCCTTCAGAGAGCACGTCGGTTGCAACCAACACCCGAATCTCCTTCTTCCCCTCCGCCTTCAGCGCACTCGAGCTTGAGCGGTTGTAATAGGGCGAGAAGCGCTTGATAACATCGGCACGTTTCTTCTTGCTGGTACTATCGAGCTCCTCAAGGCCATCGATCCCCGCCTCGCCAAGGTACTTTGCGATGTACTGAGCCGTGTCGGCGAACTCAGAGAAGATCAGCACCTTTCGCCCGACATTCTCCTTTGTCTTAAGCAGACGAATCAGCTTCTGTAGCTTGTCGTCGTGATTGGGTTCGAATTTCCTGGTCTCGGCGAGGAAGCGAACGATCTGGTCGAGGTCAAGGTAGGTCTCGTCTAAAATCACATCGACCTTGTACTGCTCGGGGTCAAGCTTCTCTACCTTTTGGAGCAACTCCGGCGATACCAGGTCGTCATCTGCATCTTCTGCGTCCTCTCCGTCAAGAGACAGCGTCAACTCCTGCGCGTAGAGCAAGACATCCTCGTTTTGCCGCTTCCAGCGGCTGAAACGCTTCCGCTCCTGTTCAGTGTCGCTGTGCACCTCGACGAATGCGAGGAGTTTGTCGAGCAGCCGATGGCATGATTGCTGAAATGCCCAAACGGAACTCTCGAACCGTTTCAGGAAGTTTACGCGAATGAGCCCAACTACCTGCCGCTGCCGGTTGTCTTCAGCGCCATCCGTGGAGCCATCCGGCCGCCTGAGGTAGTACAAGGGATAGTAGATAGCCAAGCTGAAGAGCGGGTGCTTGCGAGAGAACCCCAACTCCACGTCATCCAGCAACTTCGCATAAGTCTTACGAATCGAGTACTCGGCTACCCTTGGCGGCTTTCGATCCGGAAAAGCTGCAGCGGCGCCAGTCTCTCGCATTTGGCTTTCTCGTGCATAGGCGCGGCTTCTTTGTACAACAAGCCCTTGGAAGGTCGGGCTCGCCGAGAGAAGCTCCTGCGCCTCAACCACGACCTCACTTTCGGCAACATGACGGTCGTCAAACTCCCTGCTGAGTTCCTTCTCGATGGTTGTGAAATGAGCGCGCAGGTTGTTTATGCCGAGCGTCTGGGCGAAATAGGCATCATCCCCGCGGGAGAACAGCTCCATCATGTGCCGGAAATCGGAGATGCGGTTGTTGATCGGCGTCGCCGTGAAGAGGAAGAGCGACTTGGGTCGCACGGCACCGTCGAGCAAGCGGAACAGCTTGCGATAGCGCGACTCTTCTTTCCCTGTCTCACCGGCCCAGCCAGGATTCCGGAAGTGGTGCGCTTCATCGACGATAACAACGTCGGCCAACTCAGCCATGCGGCGAAAGCGCTCCGGGAAGTCCCCCTTGCGGCCGAGATCTGTGTGACTGAACACGGCGAGGTTGCTGAAATCCGCGTTGCCCCCGATGCCGCCAATGTGCGGGAGCCACTCCTTGAGGTGCGGCTCCCAAACTCCCTCCTTCGTTGCCTTCGGCGCAAACAGCAAAACGCGCTTGTTCTCGTGCAGGATGAGACGTTCAATGAGCATCAAGCCGACGAATGTCTTGCCAAGGCCGACGCCATCGCACAGGAATGCCCCACCGTGTTGCCTCGCGATCTTCATCAGCGCCCAATACGCTTCTTTCTGATAGCGATCCAACTTGTTGAACATCTTCGATTGGGTCGCATCCCACTCGCCGGCCGTAAGCTCGTGGCCGCGGAAGAACTCCTGCAGCGCCTTCGCGTAAATGTCGAACGGCGTATGAAGATGTGTGTGGCGTGAGATCGTCTCGATGACCGCGTCGGTTACAGCACTCGCTTCGATCCAGTGAGCCTCAAACCACTCCTGGAGCTGCGCTACTTCGCGTGCGCTTTGAATCTGCACGTTAAGCTCGATATTCGAGGTCAGTCCAGGTCTGGTGAAGTTGCTCGAGCCAACCAGTGCCTGTGACCCGACAACTTCCAGTGTCGCGTGCGTGATGTACGCCTTGGCGTGGAACTTGTCCTTGTCGTACACACGACACTCAATCTGCCCAGAGCGCATCGCGTCGAGGACCGCCGGGACGCCATTGAGGAACGGATTGGCACTCTTGTCTGCTTCAATGCTACGGTCGAGCGTTTCAACCGCACGTTGGCGCACCGCCTCGAGCAGCGCCTTACGCGTGCGGTATGTCATCTCCGCGCCCATGAGAATCCGGAGCTTCTCCAAGGCCTGCCACTTGCCGTCGAGGGCGAGGAGAGCTCCAATCTCAAAGAAGCCGGTCGCGATGTCGAAGGACTTCGCTATGGACGACCACTCCTCCAAGTACCGCAGGCCCGTCCAACCTGAGATGCTGTTATCGACGATGAAAAGGTCGCGACCCTTCGATTCTGCCGTCACGGTTTGTGCGCTCGCTTCCGATGAGGTTTTGGGGACAGAGCCATGGATGGCTTCAGCGCCACCAAACATGGCGCGCGGCGGTAAGGGCCACCATATGGGCCCGTGCGCATCGCGGCGGGATACCGCAGCTCTTCGCGTGACTGCGCTTGCAGTTGCGGCGGAGCTGCTCCATTCGTATGCTCGTCCTGTGCGCCAAACACTCTTCTTCCGTCCTTAGCGATGTTCGCAGACGCAACGCAACGAGCTTCTCACTTTACACGTCCAGTAGTCATCTCTACCCGCGGCATGGATGGGCGGTGCAGCACTATGATCGGAGCCTACGTCGTGATCAACGACGAAGGCTGGATTGCGACTGCATGGCACATCGTTGAGCAATTCGAGATGCTGACAGCGGCCAAGAAAGCCTGTACAGAATACACTGCGCAAAAGACGGCGATCGAGTTGGACAAGACCCTCACGCATAAGCAGGCCAAGGCGAAGCTCAAGCAACTTGCGAAGCCAGCGGATAACTGGTGTACGCACTTCTCGTTCTGGTGGTCCTTGGACAGCGCGGTCCTTGAGAGCGTCACCGGCATCAAGGAATGTGACTTGGCCGTCGGTCGCCTCGTCCCATGGGACAAAACGTGGATTGATGAGTATCCTGTGCTGAAAGACCCGTCCAAGACCGTGAGGCCGGGAACGTCAGTCGCTCGGCTGGGGTATCCCTTTCACGGCATCACTCCGACATTCGATAACGGGCAGTTCAGCCTTCCCGCTGGATCGGTACCTCCTCCGCTGTTCCCCATTGATGGGATTGTGACGAGGAACTTGATGGTCGGCGAGGCGCCAGAGAGATTCAAACTTGGATTCGTGGAAACCTCCAGCCCCGGGCTCAGAGGCCAGTCAGGCGGACCAATCTACGATCAGCAGGGCACGATCTACGGTATTCAAAGCAGGACCCTGCACCTCCCGCTAGGATTCAACCCAGTAGCGCCCGATCAGAAGACTACCGAACATCAGTTTCTGAACGTCGGACACGGTGCGCATGTGGAATCCCTCGTCGGGTTGCTTAACAAGCTGGGTGTCAAACATCAGTTGGCACCTTACTGAGTGCACTGACTCCGAGGTTCAAATGCCACAACAACCGGTCAACCCGCTGGTCACGATTGAGAAGATTCAGGGCAACGCCAAGACGATTCCCCAAGTTGCAGACACGCAGGCGCGAGGGGTTTTCGCACTTGCGAACATGACGCAGAGCACAAGCGATTCAGGCACCAAAGACCCGTCCCTAGTCCGAGGACAGGGAAAGATCACGCTCTAAGTCTGCTTTCAGCGAGCGCCCTGTGGGGTCGGCCTCCTCGCCGACCCCTTCGCTATACCTAGTCCCCACCGAACGCGGCCACACCTCGATGGCCTCTTCAGATAGGGCGAAGCCCCACAGCAGGTCCGCTATGGGGCTTTGTCGTGGCGCCCGTACTCTGGGCGGTCAGGTCGCCGCCGTGCTATACAAGGGCCAAGTCTTGGCGGCCTTGTGGCGCCCATCCTTTTTCACGGTTGTTCTGCATCGCGACGGCAGCGAGTATCTCTGGTGCGGGCGTGTCGTTCAGATCACGTAGCAGATCGTCTACTGCATAACTGTCACTTGGCTCATGCGTCACCACAATGAGCCGCAGCAGTCGATCCGCTACCGCTCCCATCGGTTGTGCTCCAGTCTCCCAGCGAGAGACGGTTTCCCGGGCGACGCCCATCATCTGTGCGAAGTCGTTCCCCGACAGACCGACATGCTTCCTCAGGAAGCGAATCTCGATCGGCGCCAGCATGCGCTGCTGCAGCACCATCTGATGAGCGAGGGCGCGATGCAACTGCGCGACGCGGGGAATGGCAACCGTCTCACGTCCACATGCGGCGCATCGAATCACCTCGACGCCGTGGAGTTCAACGTGTGGTAGGCCCCCGATATCGTATCGGCGGACGGCGTTCCGTTCCGCGGTCGCCGGAGCTCCGCAATCAGCACATTTCATCGTTCATTCCTCCACGCCGTTATTACTCGTAGTCGCGTTTCTGACAAGAACACGATCACGATGCACATTCGCGGTGTCGATATTCGGTACCGCCACTCCCCCTTCTCGAGTTCCGGAGGCTGGTAGACTCCCGCCCTAATGAGATTGAGACAGTCCGTCGTCTCTAGCTCGTCCTTTTTCATCTCGTCAAGCGAGTGGCCGGAAAACTCCACGGTCCCGTTTTCGGCGATGTCTCGCGCGAGGGCCTTGGAATTCGGTGGCTTGAGCGGGGCAAGAGCTGGATCGTCAGCCATGTCGTGATAAATTATCAATCAGTGACGTAATGTCAAGACGCAATCAAACAAATAATTGTGGAAGACGATCGTCGAGGGTCCTGTTTCTGGCGCGTCCGATCGCGTGACCGCTGAGCTGCGCCTAAGGTGTTCAAGGTCAAGCTCCAATGTCACCATACCCGCCTGGCGCAGAGCGGATTCCTCCGAACTGGTGTCCATGGTGTCCGCGCGCTCGCGCAGGATGTCCTGACACTGAGCCCTCTGGGCACATTGTACCGCGAAGCTGAGCAGGATGTTCGTCCAGCGTGAACGAGGTGAACATCCGCGCACGAACTAAGCGCGAAAGCGGGGTCCTGAACAGCCTGAGCTTTGAGGTTCAACACCTCGATCGCGCATCGGGACGGCGTCTCGTAGCTCCGCCAGCAGTTCGAGCCGACGTGGCCGTGTCCAAGGTACGTCGGGATTGGAGGTTCCATTGTCGCTCGGATCGCTAGAATCTCACGCCTTCGTATACTGGGCGACCTACGCGCTGCCACCACGGCCGCATGCCATAGAACACCAGAAGGCCTCTCTGAGCAAACCCACCCCGATCTGGATGTAGCGACCTCAGCATCTCAACCGCGAAGAACATGTCAATCCAATCGTCGTCGGTCGCACGCTGTGCAAGTTCACCCGTCCAATACGCGATGTCGGGTGCGTCAGCCGAGTAAAGGCTCATGGCCCAGCGGAACTTCGTGGAGTCGCGCGCCGCCTCGAGCGCGAAACGCGCTGGAAGGTCTAAGCCGAGGCCGATCACAAAACGCTCACAACCCCAACGAGTAGTCGCATACGTGGCGCCGATGGCCGCGATCTGCGTGGCGCGCCGGTAGCTGCCGGGAAAGCTCTCAATAGCGTGGTGATCGAGGGACATCAACGAGTCAACCACCTGCGATACGGTAGCCTCACGACTGGCCCTGCCACGCAAAAGGCGGAGCGCGTGCTCGCGTAGACGGGTGCGTCCATAGAGAAACGCGAACGTGTGAAGCGGATTCATTGGAGGTGACACACACGCTTCGAAGGCAGCGGCCGTGGGCACATCCCGTGCAAGTCCGCCACACTGTCGAAGCGCGTGAATCAACTCGTGATGGACGACCGCGGTGGGAAGCGCCTCCGGAGATCTGAAGACGATATCACCAGAACAGCCCTTGCCACGAGGTACGAATCTGGCGGAGGCCTCCAGACTAGCATGCGGCGGCGCCGCAGGGCCGACACTTAACACGGTCGCGGTGGCGGCGAAAGAGAGCAATCCGATGCCGAAGTGCGTGCGGTACAGGTGCATGGAATCCGTCTCGTACTGGTCGACCGCGTGTGGTAGAACGGTCGTGTGTTAGATAGGAGCAGAAGGAGTTTGCGAACGAAACCTGAAGAGCCTATCCTACGTGCGAGGGGATCTACGACCTTCGACCAAGAGCAATGCTATGATCAACGTAATCCGACTTCTGATTGTACTGGCATTGCCGTTCATCGCGAGTCTCATCGCAGCGAACATAGCGGCGGCGAATGGCGACTTCCTGCTGGGCTCGCTTTTGAGTGCGACCCCGAAGGTGACCGTCTGGCGAAGCATGATCGTCGCGTTCGGCAGTAGCAGCGGCATCTTCGCGGGCCTTCTACATATTGCGTTCTACGAAGGATCGGGGCGACCCCTAACTTGGGGGGCGTTACGCGACGCCTTCGGGAACGCCAATGTCGTCACCGCGGCAATTATCGCGACGATAGCGTTTCTCTCAAGTTTCGATATCGCTGAGTCGGCGCCTAGGGCTCGTCTGGCCTTTCTCTGGTCCTTCGAAAATTCGTTCTTCTGGATGGCTGGACTTTCGCACCTGCCAAGAATGAGGAAGGGGGCCGCCAGGAAGAAGACATCCGGACTATCGTAGCGATTCTGCCGACAGGCTGCACTCACATTCTAGCTGTTGAGCCTCTTGCCCGCGTCAATTCGGAGCGCGCTCGTCGCGCGAGAGCACGAATCGATGCCGTGCGCTGATTGAATTTCTTCGAGTGGCCGCCGCAGTGTGACTTTCGTAATCGATATAGCCGTGGTGTGTTCCGGTTGCACAAGATTCGGCACGTGACTAGTAGCTGCGCTCCCTGGGATCAGAGCTAGCTTCTGCACCTACCAGGCCACTGGAATGCGCGCGGGACAGGATGCTCTGCGCCTTTCTTCGCGAGACTATACGGATGGGCCTCCGTACGCATGGTGCAGTCGCTCCCGCGTAGAATGTCCCTCCGAGGTTCGACTGAGGGTCCCCCCGCCATTCCCGCCAAAGTGAGCTAGACAATCGGGCCCCAATTGGTCGACCTTAGCGTCGACTTGGAGGCCCTATGAAGAAGGCCCGTTTCACGACCGAGCAGATCATCGC